>ERZ808274.20-NODE-20-length-99284-cov-10.630622_pt1 | contig 99284 bp, 106 predicted proteins | sample MGYA00521277_ERZ808274 | MGnify/ENA primary metagenome ERZ808274 (study PRJEB31516, sample SAMN03275597) | gut metagenome | biome: mammalia-associated habitat; material: feces | host: Papio cynocephalus | place: Kenya | collected 2012-07-28 ... | reverse complement strand
TAGCCTATGCCTCCTCAAGTTAGCATATCAATTTCTTGACTTAGCTTTCGAGGATATTCAGATGTTATAATGTAACCAATTACTTAGTTACACGGCATTAATGGATTTCACATGTTTTATAGTTTTTCTACCAAAATCCTCTGTTAAGCATATATGTTTTATATCTTCTAAACTTAATGAGTTTATTGATATAATATGTCCTTCAGTAGTAAGAGCCACACCATTATGTTTTCTTGTACTGTTATTCAAACTATGATAAGACACTTTACCTGTGTAAGAAGCTACCTCAGGCATAGTAATATTTTCTTTAATAACATTAAAGCCTGTATCATAGATATTATATCTTTTTCCAACTCCTTTCCTAGGATTTGTATAACCTTTCTTTGTATAAAGCTCCTTAGTGGCCAGAGATATTCTATCTTTCCAACTTTGAGTCCTTTCACAAAGTACTGGAGTTATAGTATTAAAAGCTGGTTGGTACTTTTCTATGTAATACCACTCTAAATCTCTTAGTACTTCTTCATTAAACTCAATTAACTTAACTAAAACTTCAAACTTGAAAGAATCCTCTCCATATTTATTAAAGGTACTAAAAATTTAGCAAAAATCCAAATTTACCTGTAGGATTTTTCTCACTATCAATATACTCTACTATATCTTCAAACTTCTTGATATATCTCTGGTATTTCTCAGAGTCTAATTTATTAAGAATTTCCTGTGGCACAGGATAGTTTTTATCAGTACTCTCAAGCTCTGTAGGAGATATTTCTATTCTATCTAACCTATAAAGTAAATGACATAGAAACTCAATATATTTCTTTCTAGGACTTTCCTCAAGACAGAAATAAAGTATCTTTACTCTTACCTCAGGATGTTCCATAATAAAGAACAGAGTTTCATAGACATAAACAAAGTCACAGAACTTGGTTTTTCCTCTTACCACTATAGTTTTCACTACCTATAAAATAGTTTGTGGTCTGGACTATGTTTTCAACCTTAGTAAGGTTGCACCTGTATCTAGTCTCTGGGGCTGAATCTAATCTTATAGTTTCACAACTAAGATTAGCCTATGCCTCCTCAAGTTAGCATATCAATTTCTTGACTTAGCTTTCGAGGATATCCAGGTGTTATAATATGAATAATTACTCATTCACACGGCAGTGCCTATAATTCTCATATTTAGCATTTTGTTGGATAGACCTAATAACTAAGGGAGTAAGTTTTTCAAATTTATATGAAAACCTATAACCTTTGCATTGCTGGTATGTACCGTTTAGTACTCTACAAATACTTGAAGCAGCTATATTTAACTTATTTGCTGTATCTTTTACACCATTAGAATTTACAAAGAGGAAATTCCCATCTAGGTTATACACATATATTGGTATTGGATTGAAATTCCATTCCAATTTTCCTTCTTTGTGCAGTCTCCTTCTAGTTTCTCCTTGCTTAATCCTAGACTCTTTAGACAAAACATTTCTTTTTACCTTTTTGGCAATATTATACTCTGCTCCAAATAAGTCAATACAATATTGTTCTCTCCTAGTTAATATAGTAATATCACATTTTTCAATTACAGACCATTCAAATGAAGATTCTCCATATTTATTCCAAGCATTTTGTAAATAAGCATTTTCATGCTTATTATGTCTCAACAGAGCAAAATGCTTCAATAGCCTTTGATAAATATTCTTTGAACTTCCTATATAAACTTTATAATTTACTACATTCTCTATACAATAAATGCCAGATACTTTTAACTCTTTTGTAATCTTTTCCATATTACTTTATTTTTGGACTGCAAATATAAAGTAAAAATTTCCAATTATACAATAGAATAAATGAATTATTCAGCTTTTACCTTCTGATTGGCTGTACATATAATAAACTTTCCCATTTGAGTTCCAGGCAGAAACATTCTAAACCTAGGAAATGGAAATGGAATACAGTTATATAAACCACTTAAAGCTCTTTCCTGTCTTCCAATCAGATAAGACTTAACACTATTAAAGTAGCTCATATCATTGTAGACATCCAATCATCTCTTTGATTACCAACTTGACCACTATTTTCAATAAGAGACATAAGCTCTGACTTTACCTCAATATTGCCATCTGCATCCCTAATAGACTTCAATATGAAGTATTTAAGTAGCTGCATATATCTGTAGTTACCATTGAATGAGCTTATATAGTCTTTAGTAGCCTTTAACACTTCCTCCTTGTTAAGAGTGTAACCATACTTTACTACAAGGGTTTTTAATTTCTTAGCTATTTCTACTGTAGTTCCTCTCCACATATAATTAGTTCCTGCTTTTCTTCCTCTAGGATAGAGTTCTTTAAGTTGCTTAGCTAAATCTATATAAAACTCTTCAGAAATATCTTTAGTATCTGTAGAATCTATTATAATATCTTCTAATAGCTTTTTTACTTCATTACTTAGAATAAGCTTATTATCATAGAACAGGTCTTTATTAGCAAAACCTTTAGCTATTACGGATTGTTGTATTTTATCAATATCCATATCTTTAGCAGCTATATAGAGCACAAAATATTCTTCAATAGTCATATTATGTTGCTCTAGTATAGCTTCATTAATTACTAAATTCATCACTATTCATTAAATCATTAATATTAAATATAGTAGTTATTAAAGAAGGATTATAGTTTTCTGACATCTTCTTTATTAATTCTGCTTCTCTAGTACCTTTAAAATAAGGTATTATTATTACAGGTTTATTATGTCTAAGAGTTCTGCCTTGTCTTTGCTTAATAATAACATCAGAACTATTAAGATTATTATATATACCTACTTTACAATCTACTAAATTAGCAGATTCATTAAGCATATTACAAGCTGTTATATGATTTATCTGTTTATCATTAAACATATTATAATATTCCATAGAATGCTCTTCTTTACTATTAATACAGTATTTACCAAGAATCTTAGTTTGCTCTATATTATTACAGAAAGTAATAGTTCTATAGTTATCCAGTAATTTTAAAATCTCTTGTGTATAAGGAATTTTTTGGTCACTAAGAAATTTAAGTCTATCACCACAAAGCTTTAACCATTTAAACTTAAATACATCATTTCTTGTTCTCATATATTTCTCTTTAAACCAATCTATCTGTCTATCAAGTTCTGAGATATACTGAAATGGTGTACATTTAATAACTATCTTTCTATTCTTTATAGCACTTACAGTAAATCTATTGTTATAAAATACTGTAACAGGATTTCCTTTCTTAGGATTCTTTACTATTTCCTCTGTATATAAACTATTATTAAGTTGCAATGGTATTAAGAATACTTTAGGGTCAGGAAGGATAGCACTATCTATAGCATTTCTAAGGGTTTTTTTATAAGTATATATATTACTAAAAGTGTTACAAAGAATTTCTTTTGCTTCTTTAGGTAAGGTAGCTGTAAGAAATATATTATACTTAGATGAATATCCTGTATTTACAATCTCTGCACATCTTTCAGTAAAATGATGTACTTCATCCCATATAATAGCATCATAATTACCTGCATATTTATGTAGTGACACATAAGTAGTCATAGTTATATTAATGCTATTATTTTTCCACCATTTATCTATTTCCTCTTGCCATACAGCTTTATGTACTACTCTATTAACTACTATAAGTAATGTCTTAATATTCAAAGACTTTACTTTCTCTATAGATAACCTTGTCTTACCAAATCCTGTTGGGAGTTCTAAGATAATATTATGAGATGGTATCTTCAGTATTTCTTTTAATATTTTTTCTCTTGTCATTGACTATTTTCTTTAAATTCTTAGTATAATTCTTATCTTCTGCATAATTAATTCTTTTAAGAAATACATAATAATCTATAGGAGGTTTATGCTTACTTTGTATATTTCTTTTATAGAAATCAACAGAGTGTGACCAATGGTCAAATTTATAATAGTCTTTCTTCTTACTATTATATAAGCCAAAAAGATTATTATATTTAAGGCATACTTTAGACTTAAAATTCCCTGTTTCAAGGATAGCTTGTGCTAAAACAATGTCTTTATGAGATATATTGTAGTAATGCAGAGCTTCTTCAAGTCCTTCTTTAGGGCTTTTTGATAAAAACTCTGGTTTTACTACAATAGTATCTCTTTTTAATTCTATCTTTATTATTTCTTTCTTTACTTCTTGCATCTCTACAGTAATATGCAGTAATACTGTTATTATGATTAGTAAAACTACAAAATTAATAAGAGATGTAACATCTTTAAATCCTCTCATTTTTTAAATTTACAACGTATGTAGCCATAATGCTCTTCATCTGTAGATTCTTTTGGGTTTCTATAGAGTGAGAGATATAAATACCAAAATATCATTGCTTCTATAATATTCACTATAGGTATCATACTAGTACCTATAATAAGACCTATAGTAGTTTTATCTACTATTAGAGGTGTTTTAATACACTCTTTCTTAGAGATAATTACTGATTCTGTATGTTTTAGTATCAATAATTGCAGTATAGCAGATAATATACCTATAGGTATGAGTAACATAGTAACAAATAAAAATTCTATCATAGTGTTATAAGATGAATATAATTTCTCTTAACTATCATAGTTTCTTCTTGGTTATCCCATTTTCTCTTGTTATACCAGAGTATTATTTTATACCTATTGTTACTTAATACAACATCTATAGTAGGTCTATAATAAATCAATAGAGCTACTATAATTATAATATTCAGTAGTAACAGCTTAATAATCATAGCATTTTTAACCAATTAAAATGTTTTCTATTCTCTATATAAGAGTAATTATCTTCATACATATAAGCTTCTTTCTCAAAGGATAAACTATAGTATACTCTATCAGAATATCTTCTACCTGTAGTATTAGTTATAAAACAGGGGAATAAGAATCTTACAATATACTCTAAAGCATATAATACTAAGAATCCTATAATAAGAAGTTCTTTATATTGTTCCCAATGTATAGCCTCATGATTAAGGTCTTTCTTACTAAGTTTAGTACCTTTCTTTACAAAGATAAAAGGCCCTATAGTAAGAGCTTTAAATCCTTTAGGAGGTAATATATTATTCTCTATTATTTTCATCTATCAAAGTCACTTTATATCCAAATGGTTCAAGAAAATCTTGGACATCATCAATACTATTCCAATCTATCAGTTTATGTGCAATATATTCTAATTCTTCATTATCAGCATTTTTTATGTATTCTTCTATACAATCTAACTTTTGATAATCATCTAGATTATTCCAATAATTTTCAAGGTCTATACAAGGAAGTTGCACTGTTCCTTTTAACATACTATTTCTACTTTTATTTTTAATTTAGGTTTATAACTACAACATCTATAATCTTCATTTGTTGGATAATTATATTTTGTACAATAATAATTATGTCCAGATAATGCATATTCACAATTACTACAAGTTTTAAGAGCTTCTTTTACTATGGTTTCTATAGTAGCATTATATTCTATAGCATCTAGTTCATATATATCTTTAAATGTTAATGCCTTAATAGTACCATATGGTAAATTTATCATTTTACCAGACGCTTTCCAATTACCATTTTCATCTTTTATTGGTTTATTTTCATAAGCATACTCATCGTGAGTATAATCATCAATTGCTAAATATATCATTTATATTCTATTTTATAATCCTAGACCATCTAAATACTCTACCATACTATCAGGATTTATATAGTTTATAAGACTGGTAGCAAGTTCTTCTTTTTCATCCTGTGATAAACCATTTATATAATCATCTACTATATTCTTTTGCTGCTTATCAGTAAAGCTATTCCATATTTTATTTATATCAGCTTCTACTTGTAAATATATTTTGCTCATATATTCTTTAATTCTAAATATAAATTTTCTAGTTGTGTTGTAAACTCTTTAATTGTATTATTTAGAATATTCTCTAATGCTTTTAGTAGAGGTTCTTTCACAATATATGCATAATGATATTTAAACTCTTTGAATTCAATATATACATTAGCAGCTTTTGCATCTATGTCTTTTTGACAATCTTGAAGCTTAGAAAGCTGATGCTGCAGAGCATTTATTTTATCTTCTAAGTCCTTTATTTTATGATTAATCTCTATTGCTCTTTTAAAAGTTTCCTCAGTCATTTTTCTTCTCTTGTTTTAATTTATTTTTTTTCTCTTCTAAATATCTTTTTCTCTCTAAAGTTTTCTTTAGTGCAAACTCTTCATAATCAAGGGCATCTTGCAATGTATTAATTAATGAGCCATCTCCATAAATATTAGTGTACCAAGTACATAAATATTCTATAGCTTGTCTATGCTCCTCAGGAGAACAATCTTCTAGTGCCTGAGACCAATTAAATAATCCTTCTGAATCTAACATATTATTTTATTTATAAAAAATCTGACCAAATAGTTAAGTTATATGTATCTTCTAATTGTTTAAAGCCTTCAAACATTCCTCTATAAGCTTTATTCCACCAATATTTAGGTGAAGGAAACCAATGTTTTTTTCTAAATTTCCAAAAGCATTCTATACAAGTAGTATAAGGAATGTTATTATATACTTCAGTCCATTCTTTTTTACTGCTTATTATTTGAATGTAAAAATTCTTTTTAAGCTCATCAGTATTAAAATCAGTAATAAATTTTTTACACATAGCTTCTCTATAAGCTTTTGTAGCAATATAAGTATCTTCATGTATTATCCTTACATAAAGTCCTACAGATAGCATATGTTTTATACACTCTATTACATCATTTCTTTTAAACATAACTATACCATGAGCAAATCTCCAGCATTTATCTATATTATCCCATCTTACTCTAATATCTAATATATCAGCTTGTTGCTCTATAAAAGGTTTAGTTTGAGTTTGATATACCCACCTAAAGAGCCTAAATATAGAATACTTAGGCTTTAGATAGGTCATTGTATCATGAGAAGCTATCATGCTCTATGGTACTAATTTATTTATAGTATAATTTAAATTATCTCTAGCACTTCCATACTTCTTAATTAATTTTGACATTTGCTCATGATAATCTGCCAGATTGGAAGCTTGTTTTTTAGTAAATTCTTTATTAATTCTCTGCTTCATTTCACCATTAAGATTAATAAGAGCTCTATTATAAGCTATTTTAGCTCCTATAGTTTCATTAAAAGTGTCTTTAGGGTTACAGAATGCTTGGCCTATAGTAGTTATTATTTCGTCTTTGGCCATAAAGTTATTATATATAGATACTATTGCTTGTATAATACAAGTAGTAATAATAACTCCATTCTTTTCTTTTATATTATAGGAGACTTTTTTCTCTTTTACAGTGAGTTCTTTATATGGCATCATTGTTCTATATTATTTAAAGTGTTAATAATTTGTTGAAGTTTAAGTATTTCTTTTCTCATTTCTATAGCATTCTTTACTATTTGTTTTTTAAAGCATTGAATACTAGCTATAGAATCTTCTGCTTGTTGTAAGGTTTTAAAAGCCCTTACTCTCATATCATACTTAGGTGTTTTCACCTGTTTTTTGTTAAAGTCTTTACTTGAATAGACTACTAAAGTGTAATACTGCATCTTGTTATAGTTTTAAAGATTAATAATTGAGTAAAGTAGAGCAGTATAAAAACTGCCCTACTATAATGTATATGAAAAACAAAAGATTTGTCTAAATAAAAAGAGGTGTATCACTACAGCTCTTTTGTAATCAATAAATTAAAGTCAAAGTGTCATACCATCACTATAGTATGAAAAACATCAAAAATCAAGAAATATATTAATTCAAACCTAAAAGTCTTTTTATTTTAGACCAAATGTTACTCTCCATTCTTTGTACAGTAGTCCTACTGTTGCTTATCTTTCTATTCTTTAAATATTCTTTGTCTGCTATAGTAAGGAAAGTAACTCCTACTTCTGGTTTATCCTTTATTTTAGCCCAACGATTAGCACAGGCAACTGGAGTTCTATTAATAACTTTTGAGGCTTCTACATAAGCATTTGCCATTTTAAATGGAGAGGCTTTAATACATTTTATAAGTATATCCTCTTCTTCTACTGTCCACTTTTTACATTTCTTGTTATTCATCTTTTAAATTGTTTATTTGTTTTTTACATAAACTAAGCTCAGCTTCTGCTAATAACTTTTGTGCTTTGCATTCTTTTATTAAAGTATCTAATATTACATGATATGTCTCTTTACTGATATTATGAGCATAATAGGTATAACCATTTATTTTAATTTTATAATCTTCTCCTATCATTTCTCTATTTTTCTTAGCTGTTGTTAGTGCATTTATTTTACTTCCAGCTTCTAATACCTTTTCTTCAGAATCCTCAAGTTTATCTAATAACTCTAGAAGAATGTTTATAGTTTTTTGTTTCATGGTTTTAATTGTTTATTAAATTATTTTTATATAGATGTTACTTCAACATTCTTTCCTATAATGCCTCCATATATAGCCATAGCAATATAAGTACCAAAATAATAGCTTAAATGTTTTGCTATCTCTTTAGTGGCACAATCAAACAGTGCAAAAGAATTACCTATATTATGTAAATCTCTTGCTTTAGAAGAGGTAGCACTATTACCATATATTTCATAATGGCAATCATTTATTGACATATTACCTATAATAGAATAATATTTAGAATAAAAATCTTGCCTATCTTTACTTGCTGCTTTTATATTAGGTCCAACTTTTATTACAAATATTAAAGGTATGAATATTAAATCTGTAGAAGTATTATCACTATCTTCAATTTTTATAAATTTGTGTAAAGCTTTTCTTACTATATCAAGTACAAACATTGCTGCTGTTGCTTTGCTTATTGTATTTATATTATAATAAATAGTGAATATCTTAGGAATATCTAGATTTAAAACCTTACAAGCATCCTCAAAGGTTTTTATTTTTCTAAATGGTTGTAACTCTTCTATAGTGTAAGCTTGTAAAGCTAACTCCTTTAAAGATTCATTACCCCCATTATACCACTCTCTTGCTTTCTCTAAATTTAATTCTAATGTTTTTGTTTTCATGATTTTTTGTATATAGAGTTTGTTAATTCTGTTACTTGTTTATCATATTTATTTCCTAGTTTTGTATAGTAATTAACTATGGCCCATTTTATTGCTAATCTTAGTTCTATAGGGATGGTTTTAGGATTCTGTGCTAACATGAATATTATAGCTCCTGGACGTACCTTCTTCCAATATTCTGCAGCTTCTTCTGCCTCTTCTCTTTTATATATTAAAGGTTGAGTTAATTGCATTACTTTTATATCTGCTTCAGTATATTTACTCATATATATATATATTAATTGGTTTTTAATTAAATAGTATGCTCTAAACCAGTGGAAAACTTGCATACTGATAGTTTTTTACTAACCATTTAACCAAACCTATTGAAACCTCTAAAGGTTAATAGTCTTACTATATCTCTCTTTGTAAGAGTATATCTACAAATGAATAGCAAAGTTACTACTATTCCTGTACATAATAAGAATAGTAATGCACTTTTTGCTATTAAAAAATCCAAACTACATATTAATACTATAGTAAGGAATATTGTTGTATGTAAAAGGAAGAATTTCATTTTAATTTAATATTAAGATTATACTATTGTTGTTTGCCAATTTTGTGGTATGTCTTCTTCATTCTCTAAGTATGATGCTAACATAGAACTATACTCTCCTGTAGTTTTATCTTTTTTAAGGATAAAATGCTTTAAAACTTGCATATAAGTTGTATTTCCATTAAAAGAATCTATATATCTCTTAGTAGCATTAAGAATATCATCATTACTATAATTACCAAACTTATTGAAGAAAGTTGATAGTCTTAATGCTATTATTCTAGTAGAATCTCTCCAATGATAAATGGTATTTTCTTTTATACCTTTAGGGAATAATTCTTGTAATTGCTTAGCTAAGGTAATATTGTTATCTTGTATCTCTTTAGATAATAAAGACATATTTATCCAATCATTTAACTTACTATTTAAGTTTTTATTCCAGCTATAGCCATCTTCTTCTTTATATAAATAGGATTTTTCCCATAAAGTATTACATATAGTGGGATTTAATATTCCTTTTCCTCCTAATATATAATATAGAAGTATTGCGAAGTCTGTAGCAGTAATGTCTTCATTATTAAAGATGGTAGTATCTATAGCTATCTTCATTGTTTATTTGTTTTTAGAGGTTAGTATATTCCATAATTTTAATGAACCAAAAATTAAGATAAATAGTATGCCTGGTAATCCTATAATACATAGAATTAATTTAATGAAACTTGCTAATGTGTAAAGTCCTGTTGAAATCATAATTAATAAGATTAAAAAAAGCTGGGGTAGTATAATACTACCTCAGCTTAGTTATTTGTTTAAAAATCAATCTCTTCCCAAGCATCTCCAGATTGCTTGAATAAAGTGTATTTATCACTTGTAGTTAAGCCTACTTTTAAATTTTGTGCTTCTCTTGCAATGTCTTTTGCAGACATTCCTTGTGTTGAATAACCAAAATGACAGAATGTAAGGTCTTTGCCATTATCAAAAGCTACTGCATTAAAGCATTCTCCAGTTTCATGATTAGCACATTTTGCAAATTTAGGTTTACCAAACTCTTTTGCAAAAGCAATAAATGACCAAGTTTTCTTGATAGTTACTCCATTGTAATTTTTTGTTGTTTCCATCTTTTTAAATGTTTTTGTGGGTTAATAAAATTGTTTTGTTGATTTGTAATTAAAGTTTTATCTTATAGTTAATATATCTTTTTGATATTCAAGCTTTCCTATCACTGTGTAGCATTCTACTTCTCCTAAGATTGGGTCAAAAGAGTCTGTAGTATACCAGCTTTTTGTAGCTTTAATTATTTTGGCATCAGTAGTGAGAAGATATACTATATATTCTCCATTATAATTATTATTATAAGAGGCAGCTATAATGTCTAATATTTTAGCTCTTATAGGTTTTTCTTGATTAGAATAATATACTTCTGTAAACTTTCCTATTTGTAAGGGTGTGGTTTCCATTTTTTCTTGTTGCTTTATGGTTATTATCTTGTATTTTTTGTTGAGTATTTTAAGCACCTACTCCTTTATTTAAGGAGCAGGCACTTTTTAATGTGGGAATTTAAAGGAATTATCCTTGGTTATTCAAGAATTTTTGGGATAATAAGTCTTGCAAGTTAGTGAGGGTGTGGTAGTTAGCTAAAAATTTCATCTTATACCACTCTACATGTTTATTAATTCTATCTGCTAATTCTTCTATAACTAATTGTTTAATTTTATACTTTAGTTGTTAAGGTTTTTAAATCTTCTAAATCTTCTTGTTTCATGATGTTTATTTCTTTGTGGTTATATAAAAAAGAGTAGTAATAATACTACTCTTTTTCTTCAGTTTTCCTAAAAATCATTTAGTAATTCTACTATAGAGTCAATCTTTTTAGAGTATACCTCAGCATTATGGGAGATATTAGCTTTAAACTCATATAGTAGCTCATGCTTAAGCACAGCAATGGCTGCTTCTCCTAAAACCTTTTGGACATCTTTATCTAAATCCCTATTAATAAATACGCCATTGACATCAATACTAAGGTCTCTCTCAGTAAAAGGACATTTTCCTTCTATAGTATTGCGGATTTCTTGTATATCATCCACAAGATATACAGCTTTTAGGCACTTCTCAGTCAAATGCCTATAGCATTCTATGAGCTTATTAATAGATTCTCTAATTGTTTTAAAGTCTTCAATTTTAGTTTGGTTTTCCATGATTTTTTTATTTTTTGTGGTTATATATTTATTAAACAAAAGTAAAGAGTACCATAGTGGTACTCTTGATGTGTTACCAGTAGTCATCTACTGGGACAGTGTCAATAGGCATGACAAGGCCATACCTTTTAAGTTCTTCACTGTAATTGACAGTGAGGTCTGCTAAGTGCACTTCTTTAGCAGTGCAATTTGTAGCAGCGGTCTTTGAAAGCACAAAGATGTCTTGACCTTCTATTTGCACTCTAAGTATGGCCATCATAATAGGCTGGTCACTATCAACATAGTTGTGCTTCTTACTAAAATAAACCTCAACATCTTTCTTTGAAAGCTTGTTGGCCTTTAAAAACTCTGAGAACTTCATAAGATAATGGTTATTATGTTAGTAATGCTTTTAAGCAAGTGGGGCTATTGCCCCAACAGCCGAAGGCAGGGGGGAGTATTGGTGGATTATATCACATCCCCACAACCTAACCTTCCCCAAAAAATTTCAAAATTTTTTGTGTAAATATTAAGGATTTTACTTATATCACCTAAGTAATTCTCATCATCTATTGGTAGTATAAAATCTTTTTACTACTTTTGCACTGTTGATGCAATGTTTCCTACATTACAAGTTCAGCTGATGTACAATTCAATGTAATGAAGAATCAGCTCTCTTAGGTTTGGATAAGACGTTTTAATATAGTCTGAATATTGAGCCTAGCAACAAAGCTTTTTGACGAAAAGCATGTTTCCTACCTATAGGAATGTGAAAGAACGGTTTGAGGGAAAAAGGAACTAAGGAGAGTACAAGTTTTTAAGTTTAAAAAATATTCAGTGGAGTATTTCTTGTAGAACCCGCCATGCTATAAGTCATTAAGCAATACCTACTCAATTCATAAGGTAGGTCAGACAGGATTAAAAAACCTGTAGGGTATAATTGTATCTTTAAAGAATTAAGGGTTAGAGATATTATTAGTTAAGGCTTTAATAAAAAGGAAGTCTAAAGTTTAGAACTATAGATTGATAATTAAGGAGTTAAAGTTTGAAATGAGGTTTTAAAGATACAATGTTTACGGAATAATATGGCTATTAGAGTACTATAATAGTTAATATACGGTTGAGGGTAATACTTTCATTCATTAATATTTTTGAGAAACAGAACAAATATTATAGATAGGAGTACTACTATCTGGATAGTCTCATAGTTCAATAGGTTAGAGCACTACACTGATACTGTAGAAGTTGATAGTTCAAGTCTATCTGAGACTACGCTTTTTTCACATCCTAGAGTACTTTCTTTTTATAGAAGGTATGTAGTGGAGACCCAAAAATCAATAAGCTTAAGGTAGTGAGTACCTTATACCCTCAAGTGTGAGGGTAATTTGATTTTCCATTACAGTAGTTATTACTGTAATACTATATATAGTTAGCCTCATAGTCTTTAATTAGACTATGAGGTTTTTTGTTGAAAAAAGTTGCAGAAATATTTGGTAGTTTAAAAAGAATTACATATCTTTGTAACAGAATTAAGGCTTATTAGTTTAAAGGTAAAATGCTGCTTTTGTACTGCAGAGTTATGGGTTCAATTCCTATATAAGCCTCTATCACTATCAACTGTAAAGTTATAGTATAAATTTTATGGACGGGGAATTTATACTCCCTATACCTGCTAGGGCAATGCTTTACAGTTTTATTGCAGGTGTTTGATTCCATAGCTCAATTGAATAGAGCAATACCCTTCTAAGGTATGAGTTGTAGGTTTGAGTCCTACTGGAATCACTAATATAGGTAGAATGGAAGAAGATTTTAATAAGGAGAATGTTTTTTATTGTAAGAAGTGTTTATCTCTTAGGATAAAAACAGTGCCTTCTATGAAAGGCTTAGATTATTGTGATGACTGTGGTTCTACTGATATAGTAGAAACAGACATTGATAATTGGAGGGAGTTGTATAAAAAGAAGTTTGGTTTTGACTATTTAGATGAGTTTTAATATGGAAGAGAAAGAATTAACTGTAGAGCAAGTTAGAGCTGCTGCTAATGAGCAGATAACTATACTGTATCAGAAGTTGCAAGAGGCTAACATGAGTAATGTGTTTAAGAGGTTAGATTATCTTTATAAGATTGTAGAAGGTAAATTCCCTCAAGAAATGATAGATAAGGCTATTATTGAAATAGATAAGATAGTTATTGGTAACCCTAAAGAAGATAATAAAGAATGACAAATCTTGGGAAGATAAATAATGTTATAGCTCTTTCCCAGACACCATTAGGTAATGATTTCTTTAAGTATTGGTTTATTTTTCTAAGACCTCTACATCATCTTACTGATAGAGAAATAGATATTATTTCAGCTCTTACTAGGCATAGATATGAATTATCAAAGAAGATAAGTGATGATAAGATTCTTGATAATGTTCTTATGGGAGAAGATATCAAGAAGCAGATTGTAGAGGAATGTGGTATAACTACAGCACATTACCAAGTGATTCTTGGTAAATTAAGGAAGAATAAAGTGGTTATAGGTAATAGTATTAATCCTAAGTTAATCCCTAATATTAGAGAGGATGAAGGTACATTACAGTTATTAGTATTATTCCCTATAAAATGAAAGAGATATATGAAGAGGTAGCTAAGAAATTGGAATTACCTGTTGAGGTTGTAGAAGCAACTTATGAGAATTATTGGAAGTTTTTTAAAACAAAAATTGAAGAGTTACCTTTAAAAAGTAACCTTACAGAGGAAGAATTTAAGAAGTTAAAGACTAGTTTTAATGTACCAAGTGTAGGTAAATTTTTTATTACTTGGCCTCATTATAAAAAGATTAATGATACAGTACAAAAATATTATGAAGATAAAGAAAATAAAGCCCTTGTTCAACAAAATAGTGACAACATGTGATACTTATAAAGAGGATGTTAAACAAGGAGGTATTATATTAGCAGTTAAAGGTACTATTAAAGAGTATCAAACAGTAGAAGCAGTAGGTTCTACAGTAAGAGATATTAAAGTAGGAGATGTAGTATTTATTAATCCTAAGAGATATATAGTACAGCAACATAAAGAAAAAGAGAAATCTATAAAAGGTGTCATAGGAGATAACATGACTTTAGGAGTAGAATTTCCTATTGTCAACTTTAATGATGAAAAGCACTTGCTTATCTATGACCAAGATGTAGATTATATAGTTGAGGTAGAGCCTGAGTCTACATTGGTTCTACCAAAAGACAAAAATTTAATAGTTTGATTTTTGACTAAGGCTCTGATTAATTTCAGGGCCTTTTTTATTGTTTAAAGATTATTAGATATGAAGTTATTTAAATATGAAGGGTATAAGATAAATATATCAGAAGAAGCTATATTACTGAAGCCTTTTAAATTGATATGGAATAGAGATAGAAGTGAAAGTAAATATAAAGCTCTTATGGAGTTAGGATATATTTATTTTATGACTGATGCTAGAAGTGATTATCAGTATCTTGTAGATGAAAGAGATAGAGATAGAGCTATTAGAGATGGAGAGGGTATTCCAGAAGATTGGAAACCTGATAAGTTGGTAAAGGATGCTATGGAATTCTATAAGTCTTTTAAATCTACCTCAGCATTACTATTGGAAGATACTAGGGCTGTTATAGATAATGTAAGGAAGACATTAAGAGAGTTTTCATTTGAAGATATGGAAGAGAAAGACAAGATAGCTGCTATAAGAAGTGTTGCTGCTACTATAGCTACTATACCTAAGCTTATTAAGGACTTAGATGATGCAGAGAAAGCTGTTACTTCAGAGATGCAAGCTGTTTCTGGTATTGTAAGAGGACAGAAAGAGAAATCACTATTTGATGATGGTATACAGCTATGAAGATAATAGATTCTCTTAATGCTATTCTACAGAGCAGTGTGTTAATATTACGCTCTTATGAAGAAGCTACTTCTATAAGAAGCATTCTTAAAGAGAGGTATGAGCTTTATATAAAGGTAAAACAGGAAGCTCCTAAACTTCTTATTTCATTTAATGTACTTAAAGTGCCTACAGATAACTTTAATTATAAAGAGAATGCTGAATTAAGAATATTGGAATTTGTTAAGGAGGGAGGATTAAAGGATTATGAATAGTTATCAAACAGAATATTCAGAGGATTATATAAAGTCTTTGCCTGATGAAGTGCAGGAGCAGTATTATGATTTTATTACCAATGTTCCTTATATAAGGTCACTTATAGCAGATGATAGGCCTTATGCCAAAGATTTACCTAGAGATGAAGAGGGTAAGATTGTTATAGATATTTCTAAACCTCATATATTAGAGGATATGGATTACTTCAGACCTTCAGCATTATATTATCAGCAGTTTGGATGCTTTACTAAACTAAAGCCTAATGCTAACCCTAATAGTGAGTATGGTAAGTGGATTAGGGAAGAGATTAGAAGATGTTGGTATGGCTATATAAGACCTACAGATGGTGAGTGGATTACAGGAGACATGTATTTCTTTTTAAATTATTGCCCTATACAAGTAACTAAAGAAGATACTAAAGGAAGAGTTATTAGAACTATTGATTTCCCTTCTGTGCTAGAAGGGCAGTATTATATTACTCACTATTTAGCACAATGTAGAGATGAAGGAAAACATGCTGTTCAATTAGCAAAAAGAGGGGCTGGAAAATCACACCTTGGTGCAGCTCTCTTAGCTAAGAGGTTTATTTTAGGGGAATTTGAAGACCCTAAAAAGAAAGTACAATGTGTAGTAACAGCTAGTGAAAAGAAATATATTGAAGGAGCTAATCAAATTCTAAATATGTTTCAGTACTATATAGATTTCTGTGCTAATAACACGGAATTTCCTAGGCAAAGAATTACCTCTTCCTTACAGAACATGTCTTGGACTATGGGATATGTAGATAAAGAGACTAATACTAGAAGAGGTAGTGAAAATAGTGTTGTTGGTATTACATCAAAGGATGATGAAGAGAAACTTAGAGGTTCAAGAGGAGTATTATATCTTGTAGAGGAGGGAGGTACATTCCCAAGATTATTAAATTTGTATCAAGTATTAAGACCTTCTGTAGAAGATGGGGGTAGAGTATTCGGGCTTATCTATATTTATGGAACTAGTGGCAGCAATGATTCTGATTTTAGTTCTATGCAAGAATTAATGTATAATCCTAAAGGTTATAATATTAAGGCTCTTAATAATGTTTATGATAAAGAAGGGCAAGGTAGAAAGTATTTTACTTATTTCTTTCCTGGTTATATGAATAGAGCAGGGTGCTATGACAAGAATGGTAACAGTGATGTTATTAAAGCTCTTATAGAGATATTAAAAGATAGATACACTGTTAAATATAACAGTACAGAGATAAATGCTATAACTATAAGAATTGCAGAGATACCTATTACTCCACAGGAAGCTATATTAAAGACTAAGGATAATATCTTCCCTATAGCAGAACTTACTAAAAGATTAAATGAGATAGATAATAATCCTGCTTTTTTTGATGATGTTTATATAGGTAATTTAGTATTTGATAAAGGTAATCAAGTAGTGTTTGAACCATCAAATGATACACCTATTAGAGATTTCCCTATTAAAGATACTAAAGTTAGGGGAGCATTAGAGATATATGAGATGCCTAAAGAAATTAAAGATAAAATACCAAATGAAAGATATATACTCTCTATGGATAATATAGATACTGATGATGCAGAATCTACATCTTTAGGCAGTATCTTTGTATTAGATACTTGGACTGATAAGATAGTAGCTGAATATACAGGCAGACCTATGTTTACAGATGACCTTAATGAACTATGTAGAAAGATGTGCCTATTTTATAATGGTAAAGTAATGTGTGAGGGTAATAAGAAGGGAACTTTCGCTTACTTCAGTAGAATGAATAGCCTTCATCTTATGGCAGATGCCCCGGAGTATCTAAAAGAAAAACAGATAATAAAGTATAGTACTTTTGGTAATAGTAGTAAAGGTGTTACAGCTACTGTGCCTGTAATAAATTATGCTATGGATAGATTAAGAGATTGGTTATTAAAGCCTGTTACAACTACTACAGAAATAAATGGAGAAGCTATTACTAATACTGTACCTAATTTATATTATATAAAAAGTAGAGGACTTATAAAGGAATTATTACTCTATAATCCTATGATTAATGTGGATAGAATATCTTCTATGAGGCAGATGATGCTTTATAGAGAGGAAAAGATGATTATTTATCAAGGAGACCCTTCAAGAGCTGAAAAAAGAGATAATTACAAGTATCTTGGTAATGACCCATTCTTTAATAAAAATTATAAGGAAGAAATTATTTAGAGTAAGTAAACCACTTAGATTATTGTCTGGGTGGTTCTTTTTTTATACTTTTGTATCATTAGTTTTAATATAGGAGATATGAGTGAAATTGTTCAATTTCCACCTCAGCAACTTCCTATGAGTAAGAAGACTAAGACTTGGAGAAAGCAGATTCTTGATTGGGGTTCAAGCAGAGCTACAATAGATAGTTCCTTAGTTAGGAAGAGTGTTATACACAAGAGAATAAATTATGATTTGCTAAATGGTATTATCCATATGGATGATATGGTGAATATCATTAATCCTGATGATATACAAGCATCATTTGTTCCTAAGAGAGTACAACACTATCCTATAATAAACTCAAAACTTAATGTCCTTAGAGGAGAGGAAACTAACAGAATCTTTGATTATAAAGTAGTTATAACCAATCCTAATGCAGTCTCAGAGATTGAGGATAATAAAAAACAAGCTTTACTCCAAGACTTGCAGCAAGCTGTTGCTGATGTCTCTCAATCAGAGGAAGACTTTAAAATGAGGATTGAGAAATTAAGTGATTACTATATGTATGATTGGCAGGACATGAGGGAGGTGAGAGCCAATGCTCTGTTAAATCATTATGTCAAAGAGTATAATATGCCTCTTATTTTTAATAAAGGATTTGTAGATGCTTTAGCAGTTGCAGAAGAGATATATCAATGTGATATTATAGGAGGAGAGCCTGTAATAGAAAAACTAAATCCTAATAAGGTAAGAGTTTATAAATCAGGTTATTCTAATAGAATAGAAGATGCTGATGTTGTAGTGATAGAAGATTATTGGAGTCCTTCTAAGATTATTGATACTTATTATGATGTTCTTACTAAGAAAGACATTGATTATATAGAAACTCTCCCAGGAAGTTCTAGTGATGATTCTGGATATTCAGACCCTAGAGATGAATTTATTAGGGTAGATAACCTATCTACAGGAGATGCTATATTTAAAGATGAAGTGTTTTGGTCTCCTGAGGGTGCTTTTGGAGGTGTAAGTAACTCTATGATGCCTTATGATATGGAAGGCAATGTAAGAGTTTTGAGAATGTACTGGAAGTCTAGAAGAAAAATCAAGAAGATAAAATACTATGATGAAAAAGGTGAAGAGCAATTTAAGTTTAGAGATGAAAAGTATGTTACTAATGAAGCTTTAGGAGAAGAGGAACAAGTATTATATATTAATGAAGCTTGGGAAGGTACTAAGATAGGAAATGATATTTATGTTAATATGAGACCTAGAGTAGTACAATATAATAGATTATCTAATCCTTCAAGATGCCATTTTGGTATAGTAGGTTCTATATATAATCTTAATGATGATAAGCCGTTCTCTCTTGTAGACATGCTTAAGCCTTTTAACTATTTATATGATGCTATACATGATAGGCTTAATAAACTCTTATCTAAGAATTGGGGTAAGATAATAAATTTGGATTTAGCAAAAGTTCCTTCTGGTTGGGATATTGAGAAGTGGCTATATTTTGCTAAAACAAATAATATAGCTGTTCTTGACAGCTTTAAAGAAGGAAATATAGGTGCTGCTACAGGTAAACTTGCTGGAGCTCTTAATAATGCCTCTAATGGTGTTATAGATGCAGAGTTTGGTAATTCCATACAGCAATATATTAATATACTTGAATTTATAAAGATGGAGATGTCTGATGTTGCAGGTATCTCAAAACAAAGAGAAGGTCAGATTTCTAATAGAGAGACTGTAGGAGGAGTAGAAAGAGCTACTTTACAGTCTTCACATATTACAGAATGGTTATTTGCTGTCCATGCTGATGTTAAAAGAAGAGCCTTAGAGTGTTTCTTGGAAACTACTAAAATAGCTCTTAAAGGTAGAAATAAGAAATTTCAATATCTTTTATCTGATGGCTCTATGAGAATTATGGATATTGATGGAGATGAATTTGCTGAAGCTGATTATGGTCTAGTAGTAGAGGATGGTAATGGAATACAAGAGCTAAAACAAAAGATGGATTTATTGGCTCAAGCAGCATTACAGAATCAAACATTAAATTTCTCAACTATTATGAAGTTATATAATAGTAGTTCTATGGCTGAGAAGCAGAAGATTGTAGAAAGAAATGAGAAGGAGTTACAGCAAAGACAACAAGAAGCACAGCAGCAACAAAACCAGTTGCAACAGCAGCAAATAGAGGCTGAAGCTCAGTCTAAAGAAAAGGAGATGCAGCTAAAAGATTTGTTAAATCAAAGAGATAATGAAACAAAGATTCTTATAGCTACTATGCAGCAGCAAGATAAGGAAGGTGATGGTATAATAGAGCAACCTTTCTCAGAGGAAGCTAAAGCTAATCTACAGGAAAAGATGAGAGAGTTTGATGAAAAACTTAAGCTTGACAAAGATAAATTAGTTCTTGATAAACAAAAAGCTGATAATGACTATTCTATAAAGAAACAACAATTAAAACATAAGACAACTAATGAAAAATAAAAATATAGTACAATCTTCTGTAGAACCTAATAAAGAGGATTTATGGTTTAATAAAGGAGATATAAAATATTATGGCAGTAAAGGATGGAAGTCTATCACTGATACTGTAGAGAGTGAGTCTCTTGAAGGTAAAGTAGCCACTTTAGAAAATTCAGTAAAAACAAATACTGCTTCTATAAAGGCTAATACTGATGCTCTTGCTACTAAAGTAGATAAAGATGGTTATATAGCTTATACTCAAGATGAGAAAACAAAACTTGCAGGACTTAAAAATTATACTTTACCTGTAGCTTCAGCTTCTGCACTTGGAGGTATTAAAATAGGCACAGGTCTTACTATAAAAGATGGTATAGTTAGTGCTACGGGGACTTCAAGTTTAGCTTGGACAGCTATTACAGATAAACCTACATTTGCTACAGTAGCTACTTCAGGAAGTTATAATGACCTTGATGATAAACCTACTATACCTGCTGCTCAAGTACAGTCTGATTGGAATGCTACTACAGGATTAGGGGTTATTAAAAATAAGCCTACTAATTTTGTAACTACTACAGCTCTTACTACAGCCTTAGCTAAAAAAGTGGATGCAGTAGAGGGCAAAGGCCTTTCTACTAATGACTATACTGCTGCTGAAAAAACTAAACTTTCAGGTATAGCTACAGGAGCTACAAAAAATACTACAATGACTGCTGCTACTGCAAGTGCTGCAGGTACAGGAGGATTAGTTCCTGCTCCTGCTGCTGGTAAGCAATCTTCTTATTTAAGAGGTGATGGTACTTGGGCAGTTCCTACAGATACTAAATATACTCTTCCTGCTGCTAGTGCTGCAGCTTTAGGAGGTGTAAAAGCAGGAGCTGCTATTGCTGATGTGGCTGCTGATGCTGAACTTACAGCAGTAGTTACTGCATTTAATACATTATTGGCTAATTTAAGAACAGCAGGTATTATTTTAAAAGCTTAATATAATATGAAGAAGATAGGAAATATTACAGTAGTAGAAGGTAATCCTAATGAGGTACAAGATGAGATACTTCTACAGAAAAATCATAAAACAGGTAAGGTAATTTTATTAAAAAGAAATGCAAAAGGCAATATGGTATCTATAATGGATTATAGTGACATTACTGCTAATCCTAATATAGAGCTTTCTGCATTATCTTCTACAGACCCCTTAGGTAATGCTTTAATTTATATAAGTAATGCTGTAGGAGAAAACATTGCAGTAACTCATTTATTGCTCAGTGCATTATCTACAGTAATGCTGTATCTTCCTTATAAGAGTGATTCTGTAAATAAAGGGAGTAATAAGATTAATGTTGCTGGGTGGAAAGATGAGACAGGCTTTGTAATTTATTATAATTCTTCTGTCATTAAAGTGGTTAATGGAGAAGGAGATACTGTTACTATCACTAAAACAACATTTTAGACATGTTTTTTACACAAGAGGATATACAAAAAATAAGTAAGGGCTTGGCAGAGTTGAGTATAAAAGATACTCAACTTCCAGGCACTGAAGAAGTACTAGAGCAGGATTGTCTTGCTATAGTACAGGATGGTAAAAATAAAAAGGTTTCTGTAAGAGATTTTCTTAACAATCTTGGTGTATTGAAGAAAAGTGATTTTATAAATATTTCAGCTCTTACAGACAATACTTATAATAATATAGATGAAGTAGTACATGAAGTTCCTGTTAATTGCAGAAAGCCAGGACTTTGTGTTACTTTCCAAGATACTGATTATAATTGGAAGATATATCAGTTTAGAGGAGAAGCCAATCAATGGGATGTACTTACTTTTTGGGTAGATATACTTGATTATTCTTCTTATGTAGTTAATGGTATTCTTCCAGATGAAGAAGATTTAACGGTTTCTGGTAAAGATGAAAAAGATAATCTCTTATTGTCTTTAAAGGATAGAAAACCTTCAGAAGATTTTGTAGGTAAAGGTTATAAGATTCTTAGAAGAAATATAGTAAAGAAGCAAGTAACAAAGACAGGCATATTAATAAATAAAGCCGCTACTACTACTGGTACTGTTGGTATTACTATTAGTGGCATTACTACTATGATTACCTTGACTACTTCAGATAATACTGTAGAAGCTGTAGCAAAGACTATCTATGATGCTCTTATAGATAATGAGAAGATGTCAGGATTTTATATTACTTATGAAAGTAATACTGTCTTTGTAGAAAATAAATTCACTCTTAATTCTTCTATATCTACAGTAGGAAAAACTTCTTCAGGAGCAGAGATTTATGTTAATGATGAAGATATTGAAGTAGATAAGAATATTCTTACACAAGCTGCTATAAATCAACCTAATACTATCTATGAGATTAGGTATGATTTTGATTTATATGGAGCAGAGATAGTAATACCAGAAGATTGTGTATTAAAGTTTGAAGGTGGTAGTTTTAAGAATGGTACACTTGTAGGAAAGAATACTAGTATAAATGCTTCTAACACATGTATTGTTCAAGATATTGACCTATTAGGAACAATAAATAACGGCGAGTTTAACACATATTGGTTTGGTATAACGCCAGAAACATTTGGTATTAATAAAATAATAAATAAAGCTATTTCTTCTATAGCTCTTATAGGAGGGAATTTAATCTTTGACTCAAAAGATTATTATTGCAATAGTACTATATGGCTCAAATCAAGAGTAGGTATTATAGGAAGAACAGTACCTTCCTACTATTACACATCTAAAAACACAACAACCCGATTCATATTTACTCCGGATAATAAAGGAAACACCTTTTATTGGGCTTTTGACTCAGATGTTTTTGATAAAAGTACTAATCAAAGAATTGTTTATAATAAGTTTCATACTACATTAGCAGGAAATACAAAGTATTCAAACAGTTCATATAATCTACAAAATTTAGAAATATATACCGTTGATAAAATTTTTGGAGGGATTAGACTAATTACGGCATACCATTCAATAATTAGAGATATTCATATAACAGGATGTAAAGTAGGAATGTATCTAACTTCTTCTTGGGGAGGTATCTATACAAAACTAATATTTAATACCTTAATACATGGTATTGTATTAGGAGCAGAAGTTACTACTGAATGCTTTGATACTATTCAATGTACCAGAAGAAAGTATGGTGTTGAGTATTTAGTTCCTACAGAAAATGATATATTTGGAGAAGATGTAGCTGTTTACCTATATAGACCAGATATTATAAATGTTTCGAAGTTGTTTTCTTATGGGATTATTGGGTATCTTGCTTCTATTACATTTAATAATATAACTATAGAAAGATATGATGTTGGATGTACAGGATATGGTAATAAATTTTTATTTAATACCCCATATTGGGAACTTTTGACCAAGGGAATTTTATACTCAAGAGGAGGCAATATTATTGAGTTAAACCCTGTAGGTGCTCAATTTAAAAATTATACAGAATATGAGGAATACTGTTTTGACAGAGGAGCACATTTTACTTCTAAGTTTACAAATTATTTTTTGAGATGTAAGGTTATAGGAAATGCTCCTGATTGTAATATACAGGTTACTCCTACTTCATTTACAGAAGGTATTAATACAAAAGCTCCACAGTTTTATAATAGTAAAGAAGTAAAATATAAGCATTCTTTTACCACAGTATATGTAGCAAATACTTCTGAGAATATAGGCTTTGGCTTTGATTTAACAAATCCCATAACAATTAAAGAAGCTATTATAAGAATTACTAAAAATGAAAGTTACAGCAAGGTAAATACTATATATTTAGTAGATGATATTTATACTATGGAGAACCTTGGAGATTTGAGGAATCTTTCTTTGAATATAGTGGCAGGAGAGCCTAAGAAACTTACTATAAGTATGACTGCAACAGACTGTAAGTTTAGTTTTACTAATATAGTATTCAAGCTTTCTGATTATAAATCTCATGGATTATGGTATATGCTAGGTAATACAGAATTACAGTTTACAAACTGTAGTAATGACGTTAGTCCCATTAGAGTTAGACCTACATGTAATTTGGTATTAAAAGAAAAATCTAAAATAGGTACTAATAATATCTATATGTACTATACAGTACACGGGTTGGACGTAAAAGACATCACTTTTAAATATTACTTGGATGATTTATTAAAGACAACAGAAGTTGTGGATAGTATCGATGATATTAATAATGTAGATTATTATGCTAATAATGCAATTATTTATGTTAAAGATGAGGAAGCTTATTATCATATAACTATAGATTCAAAAAATAGAATGCTTTTAATACCTTTTAATAGAAGTGGTAAAAGAGTAATTGTTTTATAACTATGGCAAATACACAAGAAATAATGCAATATGCTTGTATAGCACATAATAATACAGCGTTAGTAGGTAGTACTAAAACAATACAAGCAGGGGTTAATATAGGAAAATATGGCTTCTATAAGAATGGTAAACAATATAATATAGAACTTGATAGTAGTGATGAGTTTACTAATACTTACTTTAAGCTATTAGATGATAGTAGTGATGCACAAGCATTCTGTGATGTCTATGCTAAAGTAGATATTCCTTTAGAGCAAGCTGTAAATAAGCCTTTTAAAATTAAGTTTAGTGATGCAGGTACTGATATTAATGTAGTAGAACTATACTTATGGAAAAATACTGTAAATCCTGAATTATGGTTGCAACCCATTAAACCTACTGTAACTACTGAGGGTAATGAGCTTGCCTACATACAATGTGATACAGTCTCTGCCAATTTATCATTAAGTGATGCTGAGTATTTCACTTTTAATAAAAGAGGTAGTGCTAATATACAGAATGACAGAAGTGCTATGGTACTTGCAGTACTAAAAGCTTTTGAAGGTAAAAAACCTTGTACTGTAAGAGCAGCAGACCCTTCGGCTACTACTGGCACTATAACTTATACTTTTGGTTATGAAGCTCCTGAGATAAAGCAAAGAATGACTAAAGCTAATATGTGCTATGAGATTACTAAAGAGTGGGATTTAAATGGAGAAACTCTTACAGTACCTACAGGATGTACATTAAACTTTACTCATCTTGGTAAGGTAAATAATGGTAAAATAAAATTGCAGGGTACTGCATTAGTACTTCCTGCTAATAATATTGCTAATATAGGCACTGCTACTATAGATAGTACTTCTACTTATGCTACAGGGCAAATGCTTTATGATACTACTTTAAAGAAACCTAAGTGGTATAATGGTACTGCTTGGATAACAGCTGATGGTACAGCAATTGAATAAAACAAAATAATATGTCACAGAAAGTTTATGTACAAGATATTAAAGATAAGAACAATGGCTTAACTCTTAATGAGATTCTTACCTCATACAACATATACTTTCTTACTTATACAGGGAATACTGCAAGCACACGTTTGCAAGTTCCCTTTAATATAAGAAAAACAGGTTTATGGGTAACTTATGTAGATTATAAGCATAAGATACATAATGAGTATTATGTAAGCCAGTGGGTAGATAATGTCAATTGGATTAAGGATTCTAATTGGGTAAATATAGAGTATAATCTTGCAGATGACTTATTTATCAATGAGGATGGCTATTGGGTAATTAATGGCCAGGTTACAGGAATTAAAGCTGAGGGTAAAGATGGTATAGATGGTAAATCAGCTTACCAGATAGCAGTAGAACAAGGCTATATAGGAACTGAAGAGCAATGGATTCAGAGTTTACATGGAGAAGACGGTAAAACTCCTACTATAGGTATTTCATCTGATAACTACTGGGTAATCAATGGTATTAAGACAGATGTTAAAGCTACTATGCAAGATGACCCTATACTTAATACTCTTACTATAGATATAGAAACTATGGGATGTCCTATAATGGATTGGGGAGAAGAACTCCCTGTAACTTGCACAGCATGTATTCAGTGTACTCCTGTTTCCTTACTAGAGAAATATAAAGATTATCAATGGCAGTGGAAGATTACAAGAAATACAGGAAATGAATTATCTGATACAATATGGAATGAAGGTAGTAAAGCTAAAACATTTAATTCCTGTATAGAGAGTGTTAATAGTATTACTATGTCATATACTACAAAGGTTAATGACTTAGGAGTAGCTACTAATAACTTTGGTACTACTTTTACTATTGAAGTAAAAGAACCTATTACTAAAACAACATATAGTACAACAATAAATATATAAAAATATGAAGACATTTGGAGCATATCTAAGAAGACAGTTCCAGCCTATGACTTTAGGAGCAAAGCTAGTATGTTATTCTCCTTATAGTCCACTAACACAGTCTTATGACCCTAAGACTAATCAATATATTCCAGATAGAACAGCTGAAGGATTTAATTTAAAGTTAGTTCCTATTATATCGGCAAGTGTATCTGATGGTTCTTTAGATAAACTTATAGGTAATGATTATCTTGATAATCCTGTGTTTTATATGGACACAGAAGATAATATTATAGATGTTAGTAGCAATTCTAAAGACTATAATCTTGAGAGTGATGCTACTTATAAGTATATATTAAGTATAAACAAGAATTTTTCTACAGGAACTTCTCATAGTATATGGATGTCTGCAGACTTTAGAGACCCTAGAACTAATGAAGTTTTAAAAATAAAGACTGATATTGTAACTATTGTTACATCAGCAATGGCAGCTGATAATTACCTCTTTACTTTTGAAGGTTCTAAAAAGATAACCTATGACCCACTAAGTGATACTAAACTAGAAGCAGAATATCTTACAGCTCATGGTACTACAACTGCAGACCCTAATGATGGTTCTGGATATATGTGTACTTTGAAATATAAGTTAATGAAAGGTACTACAGAAGTAACAGATTATACAGTTAAAGCTTTTAGTACTGTTAATGAGAAAACTACAGAGATTACAAATATAGGAAGAGGATTAGTACAAAGCCTTACTAAAAATTCTATAACATTAGATTTAAGGTGTTGTGATTTAGATTGGATTTCTATAGCAGGCTATATTACTACTAAAGATAGTGCAGGTAAAAATGTAACTGCTGAAGTAGCAAGAGCATCCCTTTGTTCTATAGGTAGGGTTAGAAAAGCTTATAATATACAAATGCAAAATGAAGAAGATATTTATCCTACTGCTACAAGACATATAGACTGGGCTGTAGTAAATTACAATGGGCAGGTATTAAAAGCTCCTGAGAATGTTATAGACATTGTATGGAGAACTAATACAGCTGCTAAAAGTGATGTTGTAGTAGGGTATAATACTTATGTAGACTATCCTTTAGAGAAAACAGGTGTTGGGTATAATTATGAGGAAGGATGGATAGAACAATATATAGAACATCAACATAAAGAACCTTATGCCTTGGCTACAGTAACAAATGCTGACAAGACAGAAGATTATTATACCAATGAAAAGGGAGAATATTTTATAATTAATTAATTTATAATATAAATGGCAGATAATAATGAAAAACAGGCTATAGGCCATCTTACTATTAAGAGACTTAGAAAAGGCCGTAATATTATATTAGGTTTTGTTACAGATAAAGCTTTGTTTCAAGCTTGGAATCCTGTAACTAAAAAAGCAGAACCAGAGTTTGGTAATACAGCAGCTACTCAAGGTCCTACAGTAACTCCTACTGTATATACCAGTGATAATGTTACTAATATCACTATTAGTAGTGAATCTAAATGGTATTATAATTCTTTAGAAAATCCTATAGAATGGAATGACCCTAGTGGTGGTTATAGAGTATCTAAGAATGGTCTATTTAAAGAGAACACTACTACCCATGCTCTTACCTTTATAGGTAACTTAGCTTCGGCAGATAATAGAGGCACTGATACTTTTTATTTTAGAGCTATGGGAGAAGTAGCAGGAACAAATTATGAAGCTCTTGGTAGTTTTGAATTTAAAATACAAGAGATTAGTGATTCTGGTTGGGTATTAATGACTAGTGGTGGTAATCTTCTTACTAAAGATATTTCTACAGTTAACCTTACAGCATATCTCTATTGTAATGGTAAGCCTGTTACAGGAGGTTATATAGAATGGCATACTGTACAGGACTCTGATAGTTTTATCTCTGCAGGATATACATGTACTGTAGGACAGGATAAAGTTTTTGGCCAAGGCCCTGATTCTGGTGTAAGAGTATTTGCTTGGCCTAATAAAGCTAGTAAAGATGCAAAAGAAGAAGCTGTAGCCTCTACTTTTCATGCAATTAGTGACCTTACAGATGATTATGATGTAGAAGCTTTTATAATAAGTAATGCTACTGAATGGGATGGTAAAAACTCTATATGGGTATCTTCAAGACTTAGGAATGTTAGAACTCAAGCTGTAGTAACTACAGCAGATATAGCTACTTTAACATGGAATGCTGATATTTATGATAGTAAAAAAGCAGCTCCTGTTATTAAGGATATGCTTCCTACTACCACTAAAATAAATAATGTAACTTATGACCCTGCTTGGGAATTAGGTACTACACAATGGGCTAAGATAGATGATGGTTGCGATATGACAGTATCTCTTGAAGCTCTTTGGAAAACTAATACAACTACATAAAATATATAAAGATGACAGAATATGCAGCAAGAAGTTATATTACACTTCATAGGAAAGCTAAAGATGGTGAGCAAGGACCTCAAGGACCTTCGGGCAAAGATGCAGTATTATTCACTATAAATCCTTCTGTCATTAATGTTGCATGTGATTCTAAGGGAGAAGTAAAAACTAAAACCTATACTTGCAGCTATACAATATATAAAGGCAATACTAATATAACTTCTACTGTTTTGCCTGCAGTAAGTAAATCAAGTGGATGTACAGCTTCTGTAGGTTCAGGTGTAGTTAAAATAGGCTCTTTTAATGCAGATAGTGGCTATGCTACCTTTACTGCTACAGTAGAAAAAGTAGATTACACAGCCACAGTAAACTTTCAAAAAGTACTTGATGGAGCTCAAGGAGAGAATGCTGCTACTTTTAATATATCACAGTCTTCTTTATTAGTAGCTTGTGATAATACAGGAGCTTTAAAACAAACTAGTTTTACCTTATCTTATCAAGTATTTAAAGGTACTACAGATGTTACCTTAAGTAGTGTAGTCTCTTGTATTGAAAATGTAGGATGTATAGCAGAGACTCCTAATGCTGATGGCACTTTAATAATTAAAAGTTTTACTGAAGACTCTGGCTATGCTATATTTAGTGTTCCTGTAGGTTCTGTAACATGTAAAGCTAAAGTAACCTATAGTAAGATATATGATGGTAATACAGGTCCACAAGGACCTTCTGGGCACTCTTACTACATACAATGTGCACCCATCACTATATATCTTAATGCTGCAGGTAACATGAAATCAAGTTCTCAAACTACCCAAGCATCTTTATGGAAGGATGGTGCTAAGATAACTTCAGGGGTAAAATGGTCTTATACAACAATAAGTGATAGTTTTCCAGAAACTGCTACCTTTAGTATAAGTACTACTGGATTAATTACAATAAAATCTTACAATACTGTTGCTCAAAGTACAGCTACTATAAAAGCAGTGTATTCAGATATAGCCATTACATACATGTTACCTATAGGAAGTGTTAAAGATGGTGTTGCAGGCACAGCAGGATTAAAGGGAGACATAATGTTATATAAAGGACAATGGCAGAGTAATGTTGTCTATAAAAAGCATTATGAACTTAGTGCAGGAAGTGGTGAATACTACACAGATTATGTTAGTTATGGTACTAATACTGATAAAACAATGTTACAGTATTGGGCAGCATTACAAAATAGTCAAGGCAATACCCCTATGGGAGGTAGTGATTATTGGAAACAATTTGCTACTACAGAGTTTCTAGCTACAAGGCTTGTAATATCAGACCAAATTAATTCTAATATTATAGATGCTGTAGAGCTTAATGCTGAGAAATTTTATGCAAATACTCTTAAAGCTAAGACTATAGATGCAGAAAATGCTACTTTTAATAATCTTACAGTGTCTGGGTATTTTAGAAGTGGATTTGAAGCTGTTAATTATGAGACTTTAAACACTAAAATTACAGGTACTACTAATGCCACTAAATTTTTATATAATGGTACTTATAAGGATTTATATGGTTATAGGGTAACTAATAAACTTAATATAATGATAATAAAACCTTCAAATAATCCAATAGGAATGAATGGAGGTTATATTATTCTACCGAATGATATTAAGTATGAAGGAGCTAGAGTGCTTATTTATGCAGCTCCTTATTATAAGGATGAAGGTACAGGCTCTTACACTGAGGAGGATAACATGTATGTAAATATAGTAACAGGTATTCAGAAAGCTGATTCAGAAACTCCTTATAATTGGAATCAAAATGTGGGATGGTTTCTTAATACTAAAGTATCTGCAGGAACAACTGGTAACTACCTTGGAGCTACACAAATTAAACTATGGGGTGGTTATATAGAGTTATTAGGAGTACCTTTTACTTATACAGAGGCTTCAACACAGGAGCAAGTAACATACTGTAGATGGTTAGTATTAAATGTTCAAGCATTAAAGGATGTAGAATATTTTAGATATTTTCCAACACAATTATAATATAAATAATTAAAACATTTAAATATAAATATATATGGCAAATAAAGCATTGGCTAGTGTAGATACTATAGATGTAGTAAATGCATCAACCAATATCATAGTTGAAAGTGGTGGGAGTATTAAGAGAACTTCTGCCAAAAACTTAACAGCAGGTATTGCAGATGGCTTACTTGCTGAAGTAGGTGTAAAAACACAGGATTTAATGTCTTATGGTGTATCTTGGGATACTACTAAATCAGACCCTATATGTACTAGAACAGGTAATATGCTTTATCATAAAGAATTACCTATTCAGAATAACATGAGAGGATGTATAGCACAATGTGTAGGTACTCCTAGAATTATGTATTATTTAAATCCTAATGACTGGGCTTTTAGAGCAGATACTAGAGGGTTTATACTTAAAGATAAAACTATTACAGCAACCTCTACAGCTAAACAATATACTATTACTGATGATGTTTTTGGTACTATGCAGTATAGTGGTTGTACCTTTATAATAAATAACATACTATGTAGTGTAAATTCTATTAATACTACAACTAAAACAGTTGTTATTAACGCAAATACAGCTATAGCAGAAGGAACTTATGATGTGCAGCTTGGAGCTGTATTAAGTGGATATGATGGTGAAGTGATGGTAGAAGTACCAGAGTTTTGGATTAAATCATGGTCTGATGGTACTAAAAGAGAGGTAAGAATTTCTCCTACAAAGATTGATGATACTTGGGAACATCAGCCTAGGATGCTTGTAGGAGCTTATAGAGAAACAGTGCTTAGTACTGCAGGTACTGCAGGGCAAGGATATTATTCTACTTTTGCAGCTAATACAGGAATGTGTGTAGCTAATAGCTCTGCAAGGTTTGGAGGAGGTTCTGATGGTACTAAATTAGGCTATCCTAGAACTAATGTTAGTAGAACAGATATGAGAACCTATGTAAGAAAAGCAGGTAAAGAACTATTGAGTTATAAGCAGTATAAAAATCTTTATTGGCTTTATGTTATAGAATATGCTAACTTTAATAGTCAGGCAGAATTTAGCGCAAATCTTACTTCTGATGGTTATAGGCAAGGAGGACTAGGAGCAGGTGTTACTAATTTTACAGATGCCCAGTGGAAAGCTTATAATAATTATAATCCTATTGTTAAGAGCGGACGGTTTAGATATTGTGGTAATAATACAAATAGAATTAAATTAAGTACTACTGTAACAGTAGATTCTACTACCTCTACAGTAGAATCCTATGTGCCATACTGGCATGGTATTGAACAACCTTTTGGTGATATATTTACTAATCTTGATGGTGTAATAATAGATTATAGTAATAAAATTACTGTAGATGGCGTACAATATGTTCCAGTATATGCTACTGATAATCCTAGTTATTATAGTGACACTGATATAAGTAAAATGGATAGAGTAGGATTGCAAGTGCTGACAGGGAGTATTATAAAGGAATTTGATTTAGGAAGTACTGCAGAGATAATTCCTACATCCGTACAAGGTAGTGCTACATTATATAAATGTGACAGTAATATAGTATCTACTACAGTCACTTCTCTAAATACTCTTCTCGTCGGTGGTAGCGCTGCTGGTGGTGCTAGCGCGGGTCTCGGGTGTTTCGGCTCTGCTAGTGCTGTTTCTTGGTGGTCTCGCGGTGGGTTTCGGTCTTGCTGTGTTTTGAAATAGTGCAAGAAATTTAGGAGCAGTTAGTATAAATTAACACATACTTAAAAAGTAATAAATATATAATTATAAATATACAGTGAATAAACACTGCTAAAAAATTTAGGTTGGTTTATTCCATAGTTGTTCTGCAAAAAGAGACATCTATTTTTATTTTTGATTTATCTCTTATCGTCAGTGGTAACGCTAATAATGGTGCTAACGCAGGTCTCAGGTATTTCAACTCTAATAATGCTGTTTCTAATCAGTGGTCTAACAATGGGTTTCGGTCTTAAATGTGTTTACTTTATAAAAGAAATAGACTAACCTTGTCAATAGACAAAAGATAACGTTGTAAATTAAAAAGCGGTATTGGTAAGAATATTCTGAAGATTCTGTTTTTCAAAACACATGCATAATGAAAAGAGTAGGAAAATTACATGAGAAAATATGTACTCTTGATAATATAGAGCTTGCTGATAGATATGCAAGGAGAAATAAGAAGGATAGTGGTATAGCGGTGCATGATACTAAGGCTGAAGAAGAAAATCTAATGCTCTTAGATAAGCTGCAAAATCTTACCTATAAAACTTCTAACTATACAAAATTTAAGATAAAAGAAAAGAAAGAAAGGATAATATTCAAACTTCCTTATTATCCAGATAGAATTACTCATTGGGCTATAATGCTTATTATGGAAGATATTTGGGTAAATACTTTTATAAAACATACTTATTCTTGTGTAAAAGGTAGAGGAATTCATAAAGCTATTATTGATATACAGAAAGCACTATCAAAGGATAGTAAACATTCTACTTATTGTCTTAAAATGGATGTAAAGAAGTTCTACCCTTCAATAAAGCATGATATATTAGAAAGATTATTAAGAAGGAAGATTAAAGATAAAAAACTTCTTTCAATATTAGATGAGATAGTAGAGTCTGCTGAAGGTGTACCTATAGGTAATTATTTATCTCAATTTTTTGCTAATTTATATCTTACATATTATGACCATTGGATGAAAGAAGTCATAGGAGTAAAACATTACTTTAGATATACTGATGATATTATGGTATTGTCTGAAGATAAAAACTTCTTAGAAAAAGTAGTAATACTAACAAAACTTTATTTTAAATATGAGCTAAATATAAGTATTAAAGATACTTACTTTATAACTGAGATAACAGATACTCAAGGTGTTACTTTCTTAGGATATAGATTCTTTAGAAACTATACCTTAATAGGTAAAGATATTAAGAGAGCTATTGAAAAAGTAATGCATAAATATAAACAAGGTAAGATTGGTAAAGATAAATTGAAAAGAACTATGTCTTCATACTTTGGGTGGTTAAAATGGTGTAATTCTAAGAATTATCTTCAAAAAATAGAAGATATAACAGGACTGCACTTTTCTAACTGGAAAGGTAAGAAAATTAATATTAGTACTTTAAAAGATAAATGTATTTATATAGTAGAGAAAGTAGATTACTCTAAGTACTTTCAATTACATTTTATATATAAAGGAAAACCTTATATAGTTAATAGCAGAAATGTTAAACTTAAAGAAATCTTAGAAGGTAAGCAATTACCTATAAATTTTAAATTATAAATTATGTTCGAACAAAATAATAGAATAACACAATCCACAAAACCAGAGACTTTTGTTCCATTAGGTACTGGTAATTATTATTATCAGTATGATATTCAATATCAAAAAGTAAAGAAACATCTGGTGGAAGAAGACAAAGATGTAGAGGAGCTTGAATATAGCTTTTTACAGCTAAGAATAGCAGGAGTTCCAGAGTATAAAGCTTGTGTAGAGGCTGTGATTAGAAGTTATCTAACAGAAACACAAGAATTTGACTTAATTAATTCTGCTAATAAAGATATTCTTGCAGGTAAAAAGAATAGTGATGATATAACAAAATATCTTGAGTATCTTGCTCTTCTTGATGAAATAAAAGAGAAAGTGAAAAAGGATTTTGCTTAACTTTTAAAAAGAATCCACTTATGCTATTGTGTAGGTGGATTTTTTTATTTACATTTGCAGGTGTGAAATATTTTAATACAAATGAAAAATACTCTATTGTTGATATTCACTACATGTATAATAATATTATTATATATTTCTTATTCTTTTCGTAAAGACAATAAGGGTCTTAATAGTAAACTTACTACAGCTATAAATAATATAAAAGCTTATAAGAGTACTAATGATAGTTTAAGAGATAAGTGCATATATTTTAAATATACTGTAGAAGAATTGGAGACATATAATGATTCTATATTAGATAAATTAATAAAGGTGCAGCATGAATTAGGGATTAAAGATAAGAACCTTAAACAGTTGCAGTATATAGAGAGTAAAGCAGAAAGAAGAGATACTATAATATTTAGAGATACAATCTTTAAAAGTCCTACTTTAAAAGTAGACACATTGATTGGCAATGAATGGTATTATGCTAAACTAAAGTTGGAATACCCTAATATTATATTTATCAATCCTATATGCAAGAGTGAAAAGTACATAGTAACAAGTAAAAGAAAAGAGACAGTGAGACCTCCTAAGAAGTTCTTTCTTTTAAGGTGGTTTCAAAAGAAACATTGGGTTGTGGAAGTGAACATAGAGGAGAAGAACCCATATATTACTAATATTAATAACAAATTTATAGAAATTATAGACAATGATTGACCTTGGGATAATAATTACTGGTGGTATAGGAGCTCTTACCACTATAGTAAGTGGTTGGGCATCATGGTTCTACACACGTAGAAAATATAATAGTGAGGTTGACTCTAATGTGATTCACAATATGAAAAGTTCTTTAGATTTTTATGAACAACTTACTACAGATACTAATAATAGATTGAAGGAAGTATTACAAAAAAATAAAGAGCTGGAAACTCAGGTAAATAATCTGAGAAACCAACTATTTAACTTGATGTCTTCAATATGCACAGACTTAACCTGTCAGTTAAGACAGCACAATGAAGAGAAATTAAAAAATATAAATGATACTAACGCTGGAAAGAAAGTGGAAGAAAAGTAACTATACTATAGGCAACTTATATATAGATGGTAAATACTTCTGTGATACTCTTGAAGATGCTGATAGAGGATTGAAAGATACAATGTCACTAGAAGAAATAAAAACATTAAAACAGCCTTCAATTACCGCTATTCCTATAGGTACTTATAAAATCACTTTAGATGTGGTAAGTCCTAAGTTTAGTCAATACCCATTTTATAAGAATATTAATGGTGGAAGAGTGCCCAGACTTTTAAATGTAAAAGGCTTTGATGGTATCTTATTACATGTAATGGATGGTAAGAAAGGGGCTAAACTAAGCTCAGGCTGTATAGGTGTAGGTAAGAATCTTATTAAAGGAGGACTACTATTAGGTAAAGAGTATTACAAGAAGTTGTATGATACACTTCTTCCATATAAAGATAATATAACTATAAAAATAATTTAAGTATGGCAAAACCAAAGAAAGTAACTAAAGTACCTACTAAAACTACGCAGAAGAAGACTCAGAGTAAATATAGACCATTGCCTATGTCTCCTACTGCAGGTATTAACAGAGGACATAGACTTGGGTGTGGAGGGAAACTTAAAAAATAGATATTGTAAGCTATTACTATTGATATTGAAATATATACCAATGGTAATAGCTTTATGCTATATAATAAATTCTATATATTATATAGCACCTTTAAGTAATATAGCAGGAATGTCATAATCTATTATACAGTAAATGATGTAGAGAAGAAAGAAATCAAAGATATGCTTGCAGGAATAAATTATAAAACTTTATCTTCTATAGAAGCTAATCTTGATAAAGCAGAACTTGACACAGGATTTACTTATTCAGATTATGATAAATACTATTCCATAATAGTCATTCATAAAGCATCTAGTATAGGGGAATTTATCAATACTTTTGAGCATGAGAAAAACCACTTAGAGATGCATATCTGTGAAGCATTAGACATTAATCCTTACTCAGAGGAAGCAGCTCACATGAGTGGTGACTTAGCCCAATTAATTCTTGAAGAAGCTTTATATGCTATAGTAGAACTTTAATATGAGGGGGAACATTATAAGTGTCCCCCTTATTTTATATAAGCACTTTTCTTAAAGTATTTTTTATATTTTCTATTTATAGTATCTTTGCATTGAAGTTTAATTTAAAAAAGAGAAGTGTAGTTATGGAAGGATTATCACTAGATAATATTACAACAGGAGAAGAGGCAGCTGCACTCTTTTCAGAAGAAACACAGAATGAAAGTACTGAAGAGGTACAAAGTTCTGAAACAAATGAAGAAGGAGAAAATAAAACTACTGAGGTTATAGATGCAAGCAAATTGTTTGCAGAAGAGCCAGAGAGCGTAGGTAGTGAAGATAATAGTAAGGAACAGGAAGATACCTCTTCTAAAGAGGTAACTTCTCCAAACTTCTACTCTTCCATTGCCAAAGCCTTTGCAGAGGATGGTATCTTCCAAAACCTTAATGATGATTCTCTTTCTAAGGTAAAAGATGCTGAAACTTTTAGAGATTTAATAGAGCAACAAATTAAATCGGAACTTGATGAGAGACAGCAAAGAATTGATGATGCCCTTAATGCAGGAATAGAGCCTACAAGAGTACAACAGTATGAGAATAACATGAATATTCTTAATAGTATCTCTGATGAAGCTATTGAAGAAGAAGGAGAGAAAGGAGAAAACCTTAGAAAGAACATCATTTATGAAGATTATATACAAAGAGGTTTCAGTAAAGAAAGAGCTACTAAAGCAGTAGAGAGGTCTATAGCTGCTGGAACTGATATAGAAGATGCAAAAGAAGCATTGCAAAGTTGTAAGGAACAAGTTAAGAATGCTTACGATATTGCAGTGAAAGAAGCAAAGGAAGAAAAAGCAAATGAAGAGAAAGAGCTTTTAAATCAAGCAGAAGCTCTTAAAAATTCAATTCTTTCTGATAAAAAACCATTTGGAGATTTGGAGATAGATAAGAATACAAGACAAAGAGTATTTGATGCTATAGCCAAACCAATTTATACAAATCCTAAGACAGGGGAAAGACTTACTGCTATACAAAAGTTTGAAGCAGAAAACCATAATGACTTTATGAAATATATAGGACTTACTTATGTATTAACTGATGGTTTTAAATCTCTTGATGGGTTAGTTAAAGGTAAAGTAAAGAAAGAAGTAAAGAAGGGTCTTAAAGAGTTGGAGCATACATTAAATAATACTGCAAGAAACTCGGATGGTACACTTAAATTTGCAAGTGGTGTAACCTCTGACCCAGAATCTATGCTTAAGAATTTTACATTAGATATATAGTTTTATTTTTTTAATTTAATATTATGGCAGGAAAACTTAACAAGTTTCAAATATCCCCAGTCTTTGAGGGATGGCAGGGTTGACTTAAAGTTAGGCCCTGGATAAATCGGGTAAAAACGGTGAAAGCCTTTTGGGGTGGTTAATACCGTGCTAATTTAATTAGTAATATAATTAAACAGTGTAACGCGTAGAGAATGAACCTTTGCTATCAATATATAGAGAAGTGTCTTTATAGTTATTTGTGAAAATAAATTTTAGTAAAGAATATAATTTCTCCAAGAGTGCCCGACACTTTAATAGAGTGAAAATGTACGCTGAGCTTACACAATAATAAAGTGTAAGAACCAAAGGATAAAAAGCCTTTGGGTTAACAAAATGCTAACAAAGTTGAATCACTTATCATCAGCTTTTGCTCTTGCACCACAGAAAGCTTCTAACCTTATGGTAGAACTATTGGCATATAACAGGGGTAATACTCTTAATACTTATATCAGCAAATTGCCTGTACGCACTTTTCAGGATGATGGTGAGTATTATTGGGATATTATTACTAGTGCTAGAAAAAATATTCCTTTGGTTGAAGCTAGGGATGAAAATGGTACACAAATTACAACTGCTTCTACAGGTATGGTAGGTGCTGGTACTGCACCCTTCTATTTGGTATTTGCAGAGGATTATTTCGCTAAATACTTTGGCGCATTATAATGTAAGTTATAATTGAAAATTGGGCAAAAACGGTGAAAGCTGAAATGCTAATACCGTGCTAATTTATAATGTAATAATTATAAATAGTGTAGAGAGTAGAGATTGAAACTATGCGAGGGTTTATTTATATTATAAAAAATGATATTAATTCAAAAGTTTACATAGGACAGACCACAAGAGCTTTAAAAGATAGATGGAAAGAACATTTAAGGACTAAATGCTCCAAGAATGAAAACAGTATGCTTATAAAAAAGGCTATCCATAAATATGGCTCTTCTCATTTTAGGATAGAGTTATTAGAAGTTTGTAATAAAGCTTCATTAAATGAAAGAGAGATGTATTACATACATCTATATAATTCATATCATCAAGGGTATAATAGAACTTTAGGAGGACAATCTGGTTCTAAACCTATAAAACTTAAGAATAAACAAAATGAAATTGTTGAACTATATCAGTATGGTTTTTCAATTAAGTATTTAGCTCAAGAATATAATGTAGATAAAGCTACTATTAAACATGTGTTATTAATTAATAATGTGACTATTAGAGATATTCGTTCTGTAAAATATTCTACAGAGGAGCGACAAGCTATATTAGAAGATACTAAGTTATTACCTAGAAATATAGTTATGAAAAAATGGAATATCTCAGCTAGTTATCTGTCACAACTTATAAATAACAAGCGTAGAATATAACATCTCCAAGAGTGTCCAACACCCTTGATATAGGGTGAAAATGTACTCCGAACTATAGAGAATAAAATCTATAGAATTAAAGGATAAAGAGCCTTTAAGTTAACATATGAAAGGAGAGGTAATTTTTGGTAATCTAAATCAAGTATATCCTATTAGAATATTGGATGATGCAAGGCTTGAAGGAAGTAATGTGGTTTATCGGGTAGAGCTTATGGGTGGAAACCAAGCTGGTATACCTGTAGATAGACTGCAAGCTGGTGAAAGATTTTCCGTAGGATTTGCTCCTGTAGAAAGAGAGCTGTCAAGAAAAGTAGGAAGTGTAAGATTTAATACACCAGTATCTATGCGCAATGAATGGACTACTATTAGAATACATGCCAAAGTTTCAGGTGCTATGCTTAATAGAAAATTGGCTGTAGGTATTCCTATGAAGGATGAAAATACAGGTAAGACATTTATTGCTAATAAGTGGATAAACATAGTGTGTTCACTTGCAGCGTAAGTTGCAAAAAATAAATTCCTCTAATTGCTGGAAACTCCTGTTAGAGTATTTATACTACAAGTAAAAACAAAATAGTACATTAAATGTAAGGAATTATGACCAATGTAGAAATTGTAAAAAATATAAAGGGTTTTGAAGGAAGATATACAATATCTAATCTAGGTATTGTAAGAAGTTTACTTACTAATAAAGTAATGAAACTTAGCATAACTTCTAAAGGTTATGCTAGAGTAAATCTTCGATATGCACATAGTAGAAAATTTAAGGCTTTCTTAGTACATAGATTAGTAGCAGGTAATTTTATTCCTAATCCTAATCATTATAAGGAATTAAATCATAAAGACTGTAATAGATTAAATAATAATGTCTCTAATTTAGAGTGGTGTGATAGAAGCTATAATGTGAAATATTCATATTCAAAAGGCAAAGCTTCAAATAAAGGAGAAAAGAATCCAAATGCTAAGCTAAATTCTAAAGATATTATGATTATAAAAGCTATGCTAAAATCTAGAAAATATAGTCAAACTTATATAGCAAAGCTTTTTAAGGTACATCCTAATACAATTGGAATGATTAATACCAAAAATACTTGGAGTGATAATTAAATACTAGGGACAATCAGCAGCTAAGACTTATTGTGAAATAAGTAAAGTTCAACGACTAGTAAGTCCTCTTAATGAGGCATAAGCCTAAGTAGGCTGAAATGGGGAACCCCTTTTAGGGTGAAGATATAGTCTAATCTTAATGGAAACATTAAGCTGGAAACAGGATTAATAGTAACGACATTAATTAAATAGTATAGTAATATACAATGGCACTATATGGATTGGGTATTGGAGCAGCAATGGGAAGACTACAAGAATCTTGCAATGGCTTGGGGTACTTCAAACCGTAATGCTAATGGCCAATACCTTAACTTTGGTGATTCAGGAGAAGCTATCAGGATGGGTAGTGGTCTTTTTGAACAAATGGAAGTTGCTGGTACTCAATATTATACAAACTTCTCATTGAAAATGATTGAGAATGCTCTTACAGAACTTGTGGCTAATTCTAACCTCCCTATGAAGGATAGAATATTTGTACTTAGAACAGGTCTTAGAGGAGCTACTCAATTTAGTAAAGCAGTGGGTGATACTGTGTCAGGGTGGACTCAATTTACAGTAAACGCAGATAACTTAGGCATTGTGCAGAAGACAAATAATGTAATACATCCTAATGCTCTTGCAGCAGGTTATCAATTTACTGAATTTAGAGCACCTAATGGTATAATCATTAAAGTTGAAATCGACAATTTTTATGACGACCCTGTAAGCAATAAGATGCAGCATCCTCTCGGAGGTCCTGCAAGTTCATATAGATATGACATTATGGAGATTGGTACTCCAGACCAGCCTAAATTATATTGGGCCTCATAGAGGTAACTCTATGATAAACTTTGAGCAAAAACGGTGAAATCTTCCAAGAATATTTGGGATATTAAATACATTAGAGAATGTAGAGAAAAGAAAGGTATGAGAAATAGAGATATTTATTCTTTATATCCTAATGTATCACATACTGCTATAGACCAGGTATTAAACTATAAAAGTTATAGATAACACCGTGCTAACTTAATATTTAACATTATTAAGTAGTGTAGAGAGTAGGACTTGAAACTATTAATAGAATATAATAGTCCCACGAGTGTTCAACATCTGTACAATATAGTACAGATGAAAATGTACTCCGAACTATAGTGATGGCAAAACTATAGAGTATCAAGATAAAGAGCTTGGTAGATAACATTATTTGAATATAATAAAGTGTGAGATTGAAGGACAACCTGAGTATAGAGGTATTCAAGCTGGTATGAGGAATCCTTTTACAGGAGCTATGGAAAATAACTTTATGAGTACTGACGAGGATAAACAATTAATGTCCCTTAGTATAGAAATATACTAAAGCAAACAGGGCAAAAACGGTAAAAATCTATTTGAAATATTAAGTAATATATTCTATATACATGAGTAGTTTAGATTATAAATATATAAAAGGTTATAATAATAAATATTATATCACTAGAGATGGTAAAGTATATATCTCTAATTATAGAAATACAGGTAAGCCTAAAGAAATGAAACCTAGAATAATAGCTGGATATTTAGCTTTAGGATTGGAAGGAAATACTGTAGAAGGTATTAGGAATCAAAAGATACATAAAATACATAGACTTATAGCAGAAGCTTTTGTTCCAAATCCAGAAAATAAGCCTTGTATTAATCATATTAATGGTAATAAATTAGATAATAGAGTTGAAAATTTAGAGTGGGTTACTATAGAAGAAAATACTAGGCATGCCTATGCTAATAAACTGGCACAATGTTGGTGGACTAAAGAGCTAGGAATTGTATGTATAAACTTAATAGAAAATTACAAATATAACTTTGCAGATGTTGCAAGATTATATAAGCTAAGTTCTAGACAAAATATCTGTTGGTTTTGGAAAAGTGGTTACAAAACTTTTAATCTAAAGCATTCTAACCCTTTTATTCCAAAACATAGTAAGAAGTTACCAATATCAGAGGAATATAAAAAATATATATTAAAGTTACTTGAAGACAATACCGTGCTAAATAATCTTTCTAAAAGAAGATTATCAGTGTAACGAGTAGTAGCTGAACCCCTTTTAACTAAGGGAATATAATGTTACCACGAGTGTCCTGCACCTTAATTATAAACATAAAAGGTGATAATATACTCTAAACTTATAGGATAATAAACTATAAGAGCTACAGATAAAGAGCTGTAGGATAATTACAATTTGAGTGCAACTATTCATAAAATGGCTACATTTGGTGTAGCAGTTCTTGACCCAACAAGAACTATGTCCTTTATACCGTCTATATTACAAGGTTAATAGGACTATAAAATATAAGTAAAAAGGGGAGGAAGAATCCTCTCCTTTTTTAAATATAAAAAGATAATATAAATATGGCAAAGGAAGAGATAGAAGGAGTACTTAATAGTACTGAAAATAGTGAAACAGAAATGCCTAAAACAGGCAAAAGAGGTAGAAAAGCAACAGTTGAAGAAGAGGAACGCCCTTTAATAAACTGTCTTAGGAATGAAAGAGTAATAGTAAGACATATTAATAAACCTAATAGCAGAATTACTAATCCAAAGCATGTGCTATATGGAGGTATGGCAGAAGGTGCAAAGAGGATTTTCTGTGTTCCTATGTTATCTTCAGGAAGATACGTTAATGTGCTTACAGATGATGAAAAGAAGTTTCTTGAAAATATAATGGGACTTGAGCCTAATGCTCTTAGTATCTATAGAAAGGTAGACAACTTCTGGGATGATAGTAATAGTACAGGTATATCAAAAGTAGTACTTGGTAAACAAGATAATTATCTTGATTTAAGTACTCCAGAAGATTATATCAAATATAAAATATTACTTGCTAATAAAGAGTATATAGCACCTTCCTTAGAGGAGCTTGAAAATATGCATAAAGCTACTTATCAATTTGTTATAATCACAGAAAGTTCTGAGTCTAAGATGGCACAAGATAATATGTCTGTTACTATGAAATGTTATACTATGTATGGTAAACTTGAAGATAATATAGGAGCATTAAGACATATTGTAGAAACTCTTACAGGTAATAGATTTTCATCTGTTACAAAAAAAGAGTTTCTTCAAACTAAGATTAATGAACTTATTCAAGCTAATCCAAAAACATTCCTCAAAGTAGCAACTGACCCAATGCTTAATACCAAAGTATTGATTAAAAAATGTGTTGAAGCAGGTCTTATAGCACAAAGAGGTAATCAGTACTATATTAGAGAAGGTAATGTGCCTATGTGTGATAATGGTGACCCTACATTAAATGTAGCTGCACAATGGCTTAATTTACCAAAGAATCAAACAATAAAACTTAGTTTAGAAGCTAAGTTACAATAATATATTAATTACTTAATAAGCCCATGACTAATTTAGAGTTTAGTAATGAATTTGATGTACTATATAATAGTATAACCAGTAACCAAGCTCCTGGGCTTGATGAATATGAAAAGAGTGTCTTTTTAACTAAGGCACAATCTGAAATACTTAGAGAATATTTCAATCCTAGAATTGATGCTGCTAATGGTGGATTTGATGGTAGTCAAAAAAGACAATATGACTTCTCTACTTTAATAAGAACAGCAAATCTTTTTAATGTAAACAGCATTAAAGAAAGAATAACTGATATAGAGAAAATAGACAGAAGAAGTCTTGTATTTCTTTTTCCTCAAGATTACTTTTTAAGTGTTAATGAGGTAGTATATGATGGTAATAAAGCTTTCTCAGTATTACCAATAAGTTATGATACTTATCAAAGACTCATGTTAAAGCCTTATACTATGCCTGTAAAAAAAGGAGTATGGAGATTATTCACTGACAAGAAAAATTGTAACTTTGTGCAGGAATATGTAGACAATAGTCAGACAGATTATAAGATGCTTACAACATGGGCAGACCAAAAGAGAAACCTTAAAATTAAAATAAGGCATATAGGCAATGTACCAGCTGAAGAAGTAAAAGAAACATTTACTGTATCAAATAATACTATGTGGTACAAAGATACCTATAAGGGTAACGAAGAAGCTTTTATTAATACTACAAGCAAACTAACTGCTAATTGTGAATGGAATGAAGATTTTCTTACTTACAATATATATCTTAATTTTGCAAGTTCACTGGAACTTGATGATGAGGAGGTAATACAGTCTATAAGAAATGGTTTTGACCAACTAAAAGCTTATAGAGGAGATGATTGGGAAATTAGAAATGGAGATTTAGAGAAAGCAGCTAAAAGACTCGACAATCTTCACCAAGCTGAAGCTCCTAGTAAGTTTGAAAACTTTAGTACTAAAGATACATCTAATCCTGTAGAAGTAATAGGTAAAACCTTTACTACAGAAGTAATACAGCTGCCTATAGCAGAAGTAATAGGTAGAATAAGTAAAGATGCTTCTTATCAACTTAGGTATGTAAAGAAGCCTACTCCTATTATTCTTACAGACTTTACAGGAGATGAAGTGTCTATTGAAGGAATGCAAAAAGAAACTCAGTGTGAGCTTCCTACACAGCTACATCAAGAAATCCTTGAAAGGGCTGTAACACTAGCTAAGATAGCTTATCAAGCAGGAGCTACTGCTACTATGGCAAGACAAGCTAATAACAATAATCAACAGCAGTAATTATGACTATAGAGGAGTTTAGCAATGAGTTTGATGTTCTGCTTAATAGCTATATAGTAAATCTTCCTTTAGGAACTGATAAAACTATTAGAGAACTAGATGAATATGAAAAATCTGTACTACTTACAGCAGCCCAAGAAGCTGTAGTTAATGACCTTTATAATGGCAGACTTACAGGAGAAGGATTTGAAAGTACTGAAGAACAAAGAAGGTATCTTGAAAATCTTATAAAAACTGTAGAACCTGAAGTAGTAGATACTGAATTGCCACATATCTCAGAATACTCAGTGTTTTATAAAACTCCTGAAGATTTATGGTATATTACTTATGAAGTTGCTACATTAAAGGATGAAAGTATTAATTGTGGTGTAGATATAGCTGTAGAAGTAGTTCCTGTAAAACAGGATGAATATCATAAAATAAAAAATAATCCTTTTAGGGGAGCTTCTGATAAAAGAGTATTAAGAGTAGATACAGGAAGTTCTATATTAGAGATTGTCTCCAAGTATAAAATAATAAGGTACTTTATAAAGTACATTAGTAAACCTAAACCAATAATTCTTGTAGATATAACCAATGATGGTTTGTCTATAAATAATGAAACTAAACCAATGACATGTATGCTGAATACAGCATTACATAGATTAATCCTTGAGAGGGCTGTTTCCATTGCTATTAAGAGGCTTCCTCAAGGTAATGTTTAACTTAAATCAAAATAAACAATGGCATTTTTTTCTGTAAATCAGAACAGGCAATTTTATGTTGCCACTAAGTTAGCAACTGCTACACCTGCTACAAAAGGTGAAATTAAATTAGGTAATGATGCTGACAAATCTCACATGTACTTTCAATACATGGGAGTAGATGGTCTTGAAAGAACAGACCTTATTGATGTAAATAAAGTAATGTATGCTAAGTTTACTAAGGCTGCTGACATGGCTAAGAAACTTAAGACAGCTACTGTTACTTTGAAAGGTGATATTAATGGGGGTGCTCCTATCTCTGGTCAAGATTATATATTGAATATTAATATTCAAGGCTATGTGGGTAAATCTGATGCTAATCAGCTTACTAAGTTTGGTGCAGTACATGCATTCAAGAGTACTGATGCTTCAACTTTCTACAAAGAGATGGCTATATCTCTTGCTAATAACTTTAGTAGAGAAATAGTACCTTTGTTTAAATTCTATATTAAGACTGCTAAATCTCAAGTAGAAGTTAAAGCAGGAACTAAAGTAGAAGCTCTTACTGATGCTGCTACAGGGCTTATTATAGAAGAGGCTGTGCAACCTTGGAAACTTGGTTCTGCTGCCTTTACTGGGGTATTGTTTGATGTATATCCTACTACTGTACAGTATGAAGGTGATGAAGTACAGTGGGGTGAGGTAGTAAAGGGAGAATCTGCTACTACTATAGGTAATGGTAAAAAAATTGCAGAACTTGAATACTTCTGTATGGGTGAACGAGGAGACCAATATAGAGGTGTTGAAGGTCCTAAATATGCTATCCCTGTAGAATATAGTGTTGACCCATCTAAGACCTATAATCTGTTGGACATACATTATTACTTCTTAGGTTCTGGCATTGATGCTGTAAAGTCTGAGAAAGACCTTACAATAGCTTTTGAATCTTCTGTAGATGTAGCCACTTTGGTTACAGCATTGGGAGACCTGGGTATTACTGTAACAGACCCTAACACTTAATAATAAAATATAATAATATAAGGGAAGGGTAATACCTTCCCTTTATTTTTCTATACACTATGATACAATTTAGTACTTTAAAGATTACCTCTGATGGTCAGGAATTGCTCATTAGTGCTTATGTTCCACTAGAGGAATATTATGATGATGTTCTTATAGAATCTATAGCCATAGATACTCAAGATACTTTTAATGCCAATGGTGTAAGCAGTAATCCTATCTATAGAGAATCTTTTGTATACACAGACCCTAAGACACTTAAAGAAGTTAAAGGTAGAAAAGAGATTAACTTAGTGCTTAATAATAAGGCACTTAAAAATATCTCTCTGCAAGATAATATTTTATACATATATCTTATTGCTTCAGGAACTCCAGCTCCTAATACCCCTTGTGGCATGGATAATGCTACTTCCTTAGGAGTAGTTTGCAGCCTTAATAAAATCTATTCTACAGGTCTTAAATACTTAAAAGAAGTATCTAATAACTGTAGTATTCCTCAATCTTTTATAGATTTTATATGCCAATACAAAGCTTTGGATTTGGCTATAAGAACAAAGAATTATATCCAAGCTAATAAATATTGGAATAAATTCTTTAAGGGAACTATTGCTAACACTAAAACATCGGGATGTGGCTGTACTGGATGATTTAACAAAGGGAGTAGCACAGTCCTTTGATAACTATCTGAGTTTATTAGGAAGTATAGGATATACCTCTCAATGTGCTGTAAATAAATTATTGGTATATTCCTTTATAGAAGAGATATTTGAAAAATTCAGTACATATATTACTGAGGAAGATTATAATATACTTGCAGAAGCTTTAAACTGTTTATATGGTACTTGCATGATTCCATACCCCTACTTTATTAATGATGATGCTACTTCAGATTCTACAGACTTTATTCCTGTAGAATATAGAATTACAGAAGATAAAGTGATGAGAATAACAGAGGATAATTTATTCAGGGTTAAAGCCTAAGTAACTTATTTAAACTGTTGTGAATATAACTGTAAAATGCTATATTTGCAACAGTTTTTTATTTATACAACTATGAGTACATACAGAGAAATAGTATATATGTGTTCTGACCAATTAAAAATAGCATCTGATGATAGCTATTTTACTGAAGACCATATATTATATTTAGTAAAAAAATACAGAGCTTTATTATTAACACAAAGATATAAAGATGTTAGAAAAGAAATTCCTGAATCTAACTATCAAACTATATGTGTAGATTTAACTAAATCTCCTGCTATTGAAGGAGAAACTTGTGAAGGAGGTACTTTACTTAAGAGTACTTCAAAGATACCATCATTACTTACTGTAGGAACTAATAAAGTGTTTCCTATGAGTTATTTCTATGGAGAAGTTTCTTTAGTTTCTAGAGAAAGAATGAAATATGTAGGATATAATAGATGGCTGAAGAATGTTATTTATTGCTCTATAGCTCCTGATGGTTATTTATATCTTAAATCCTCAAATCCTCAATTCTTACATCTTGAGAAAGTAAAAGTCTCTGGTATATTTGAAGATGTTGATGAAGTAGAGAAATTATCCTGTGATAAGAGTACTGATACTACTTGTGATATTATGGATAGAAAATTCCCATTAGAAGAATCATTAATACCACAAGTAGTAGAAACTGTTGTAAGATTAATGACAGGAGCTCTCTATAAGCCTGAAGATGATGATAATAATGCTAAAGATGATTTGTCTGACATAATGGCTTTTATAAGAAGAAATATGAAATCTAATCTACAAAAACAAATAGAGTAATGCTTGAAACAATTCCTAAAAAACATATTCATAGAATAACTAATTCTTGGACTATTAAAGATGCCCGTAATTGGATGAGAAAGAATAAATGGTTTGGTGCTCAACCTCTTACAGAACATATGTTTTATCTTATTGTTAGAGAAGTAGGAAAAGCAGTTGCTGAGAAATATATTACTACAGGATATATGAAATTTCCTAGAGGTATGGGAGAATTAGTATTAGCCAAAAGAAAGATTATGGCAAGAGTAGTAGATGGTAAACTTGTAGGAGGTATAGTAGATTGGGCTGAAACTTATAAGTTGTGGAATAGTGACCCAGAAGCTAAGAAAGATAAAATCTTTGTAAGGTATGAGAGTGACTTCTATAGGACTTATTATAAGAAAAATAAAGCTAGGTATAAAAATAGAATCTATTATTTATTCCACTTACATAAAGCATTACGCAAAAGACTTAGTAAGAATATCTCTGATGGGATTGTAGATACTTGTATAATTAGATGATTATGTGGAAAGATTTAAATATAACTGATAAAGCTGCTCTTATAAAAATAGGAGTAGATAATGGGATATATGATTTAAATACTATAAGGAACAGCTATAACCAATTAAGCAATGACACTGGTATATTATATAAAGATGGTGGTTTACTTGATAAAATCACTTCAAAAATAAAGTCTTGGTTTACTACAGAAGAAGAAACTCCTAAACCAAGAGATTTTAGGACTGATAGAATAAGACATAATACCAGTCCTACAGCAAGAGTTTCTGAAGCACTTGAAAATACTATGTATAAGTATTATCCTAAGACAAGAAGTACTACTGATATTCCTTTTATACCTGAGAAAGCTATTATGGTTAATGGTTATCTTACTAGTACTAATGCTTTAGATTCCTTAGCTAAATATGCAGGTATTCATAATAGGACTTTACAGGTTTCTGAAAAACCTATAAAAAGAAATTCTACTACTAGAAAGTTAACTAAAGAAGAATCTATAGGACTTAGTACTCATGAAACTCGTAATGGTGCTATGGGTTATATGTCTGAAAAAAATATATTAGATGCTGCTAAAAAGAGAAATCTTAATAAGGAACAAACTAAAGAGTATCTTAGAGCTTTTGCTAATGCTAATGTTTTTACAGCTTTTGGTGGTGCTCCAGCAGTAGCTATGGTAAACAATTATCACTACAATACTACTTCAAGAACTGTACATCCTTTATTAGATGCCTTTAGATATTATGCTCAAGGAGATTATAATAGAGGAGATAAAACACATACTAAAAAAGTACAAAAAGCAGGTAAAGATGCTTTTATATCTCCTGAAGTAATGAAATGGTGGAATGAAACAGGAAGAGATTATTTTACAGGAAAAAGAAAATAAATGGAAAGATATATATCAATAAGAGAAGTAATGGATAATCTTCTTGATAATCCATTATTACAGGACCTTACACTTGAAAGGACTGTACATTATACTGTAGATTTTATAAGAAAGGTAGGAATGCCTAAACTCTATACAGAAAAAACAGCAAAGCTTGATATAGAAGAATATAGAGCAGCATTACCCTGTGACTTTCATAAAGTTATACAAATTAAAAAGATAGATGGAAATACTAGTCAGATGTTAAGAAGCAGTACTGCTACTTTTCATATGTCTGAGAATAAACAATACTCTATAGATGCTACCTATAAAATACAAGGATTAATTATATATACTTCTTTTAAAGAGGGTTGTATAGAGCTATCTTATGAAGCTATACCAGTAGATTGCGATGGTTATCCTTTAATACCTGATAATAGCTCTTTTAGAGAAGCCTTAGAGCTATATATTACTAAAAGAAAATATAGGGTATTATTTGACACAGGAAAACTTAGAGGTGATGTATATAATAATATATGTCAAGATTATGCTTTTGCTGTAGGGCAAGCACAAACTAGTCTTATTATGCCTACTATAGATGAACTTACATCTATTACTAATATGTGGAATACTCTATTACCTAGAACTATGGAAGCAGAAACAGGGTTTATTAATATGGGTACTAGAGAAAACTTTAAAGTACAATGATAAAACAAGATATACATTCCTTTAGAGGAATGAGGCAAGATACTCATCCTATAAAACAACCTGCTGATTTTTTATGGGAAGCACATAATATAGATTTTACTACTAAAGATGATAATACCTTACTTACACTAACTAATGAAAGGGGTACTAAAGATTTACAGTTAACCTTAAATTCTATTTATATAGGACATTGCATTGTAGGAAAGTATCTTATAGTATTTGCTGGAGATGGTAATGGCAATCAGATATACAGACTTACTAATTCTAATGGTGAATGGCTATGGAATATATTATACTCAGGAGATTTAGGAATGCTTCCTGAATATCCATTACAAACATTAGGTATTTATGAAGGACCTTTAGTACAGAAAGTATATTGGGTAGATGGTAAAAACCCACCAAGATGTATTAATATAACTGCTGATAAACTTTTTCCTAATAAAACTACTCTGAATGAATTATATCCTGAAGGTTGTTTTGATTTTACCCCAGAGTTAGCACTTAATGAAGAAGTAACAATAACAAGAGAAGAAGGTGGAGAATTTCCTGCAGGAGTAGTACAATATGCTTTCTCTTATTATAATAAGTATGGTCAAGAGACTAATTTATTCTATACTACAGAATTACTTTATACTTCTTTTACAGAAAGGGGGGGAAGTCCTGAAGAGAAGGTTTCTAATAGTTTTCATATTAACATTAATAATTTAGAATTTGAGAGATTTGATTATATTAGAATATACTCTATATTTAGAACCTCTCTTAATGCCACACCAATGGTAAAGATAGTAGGAGAAATTCCTATAGAACATAATAGCTATATAACCTTTGTAGATACTGGTAATATAGGAGATAATATAGACCCTACTAAGATGCTTTATATAGGAGGAGAGTACCTTATAGCTTCTACTATAGCAGAGAAAGACAATACTCTATTTCTAGGTAACATAAGTAAAGTACAAAAAGACAGTAGTACTTATAAAGATTTTACTACTGCAGCAGCAGCTATTAGTATATATAATACGGTAAATTCCTCTACTAGGGAAGTAGGAATAGATTTAAATGTTGGAAATAACACTTTCTATAACTATGTAAATACATTATCTTCTGGTAATATTACTACCTTTAAAGTAGGAGATTATTATAGACTTGGAGTGCAATTTCAATATAAAACTGGAGAATGGTCAGAGCCTGTATTTATAAAGGATTATCAAATCCCTACTACTAGTAGGCCTAGTATTAAGACTACAGGGAATCCTTCTTTGATTTTACCTAAGATAGAGATGACTTTTAAAGAGAGTCCTTCTGAAAGTAGTCTTAAAGCTGGAAATAGCCTTAAAGATTTTAAGGATTTAGGTTATAAGAAAATAAGACCTGTAGTAGTATTACCATCTGTTTATGATAGGCAAGTAGTAGCACAAGGAGTATTATGTCCTACAGTATTTAGTATTGGGCAAAGAAAAACTAATACCCCTTTCTCTCAATCTTCTTGGTTCTTTAGACCTATGAGCCTTGAAGACCCTAAGATAACTAATACAACAAACTTAGATAAAGGTTCTGTAGTATCATTTAAGCATCTTGATTGCCTTTTAGCTAATGATGATAGAGGAGCAGAAATCCAAAATATGTTTTATGATACATTTGAAAATGCTAATACTGCTGCTAGATATAACTATACTTCTAGAGATAACCTTTTCTTTGTAGACCAATCTATACTTACTTTTCATTCTCCAGATATAGAGTTTGATGATAGTACAAGACAGGCTATTGAGGGCAGTCAGTTTGACTTAAAAATAGTAGGATTAATACCAATTAAATGTAATGCTGGAGATATTTCTATACAAACTTCTTCTACAGTACCTGCCCCTGATGATGATGGTTTCTATCACAGAACATTCTTGTCTACAGATTATTCTAATAGAATACTAGCAGCAGGAATGTTTTATAAGAGTCATATTATAGATGATGCTCAGGAAAATTCTTCTGATATATATGTATATAAGCCTAAAGAAACTAAATGGGAACTAAACTGGCTAATATATCCTTGGCATAGAAATGGCTCATTAAATAATGATTTTACTAGACCTACAGGTAGTGGTACTAGAACTGCTATGCTAAAAAGAAAGGTAATCTCTAATATAAGAATAGCAGAAGATAATATATGGCTAGATACAATATGGGCCCCAGCAATGGGTATTACTCCTACTTCAATATTTAATAGTAATGAAGTATCTCTTGTAAAAATACCTTCTCCTTTAAATTCTGGAATCACTACACTTAATTATTATGGTAATGTTGATACCTTACTTACTTCAGACCAAAAATATTCTTTTTATTTAATTCCTAATACAGGAGAAAATATAAACCTTAAAGATGGAGGTGGTGGAATAGTAGAAGATGCTTTTACCCACTGCCCATTACAACAAATTAGTGGAAATTTAAATTACTCAGAGATAGGAGACTCTGCAGAATATTTAAAGGTAAGTACAGAACCTGTAAGAATGAAATATAAATCTTCTCCTCATGCAGTATTTGCTTTAAATTACAGAGATAATAAAGCTAATGAATTTCTTCCTTACATAACAACTTCTGCTAATAATGAATTGAAGATTAATAATTATACTGGGAAAAACATTGAACCCTTTTGGTTAGGAGTTAATATCCCACAGAAAACAGCTATAAATGCTATAGCATCAGGAGTTTATACTAGAGAAGGCACAGATGCAGTAATACAAGAAGAAGTAACTAAATGGTTAAACTATAATTATAGTGTTGTAAAAGCAGGGGATTTTGCAATCTGCACATGTGGCATTGCAGGAGATTCTTTAAATTATGCTGACCTTTATATAACTACAGCAGAAAAAACATGGAAATATGTAGCCATTACTGAGGATATGGCAGATACCTATTATAGATATGGCAATGAGTTTTGGAAAGTAGTTATTACTAAGGATGGTGTAAGAGGACATCTTGAAAGATTTACTGAGGCAATATATCAGTTTGAACAAAATGCCATAGTACAGTCTGATATAGACCTTAATAAACCTTACCTCTTTTTAGCAGAATTAGTTAAACCTAATACACCACCAAATCAATTTGGAGGTAGTGATTATACAAGTAACTTATGGATTCCTGCAGGCAAAGCTGTTAATCTTCCTAGTACTGCAGATGCTACCACAACAATAGAATATATTTATGGAGATACTTTCTATCAAAGATATGACTGTCTTAAAACTATGTCATTTACTAATGAAGATGAAAATAGTGTTATAGATATACTCTCCTTTATGTGTGAAAGTAGAGTAAATATAGATGGTAGGTATGATAAAAATAGAGGGCAACTGAGTAATCTCAACATGTCTTCTACTAATTTTAATCTCATTAATCCTGTATATTCTCAAAGAAATAATTTCTACAATTATAGAATACTTGATGAGAAGTATCATAAGTCAAAAGAATATCCATCACAAATAGCTTGGTCTCTTGAAAAGAAGTACCTTGAAGATATAGATACTTGGACTAATATAAATCTTGCTAACTCTATAGACCTTGATGGTTCTGCTGGTCCTATAACTTCATTAGAAACATTCAATGATTTACTTATAGCTTTTCAAGAGAAATCTCTAAGTCAAATACTATTTAATAGTAGAGTACAAATACCTACTTCAGAAGGTGTTCCTATAGAGATAAGTAATAACTATAAAGTAGAAGGAGTAAGAACTATTAGTGATACTGTAGGATGTCAAGATAAAGCTACTATAGCAAAGTCTTTATATGGACTGTATTTCATAGATAGTACTACTGATACTTTATATCTTTACAATGGGCAATTACAAGATATTAGTACTAAAGCAGGATTTAACTTCTGGATGAAAAAATACCATACAGATGATTTATGGAATATGGAAAGTGGTTCTACAGGTATTAGAGCTAGTTATGACCCTAATAGAAGGAGATTATATTTAAGCTCTTTAAAAGACACTAGTAATGAAAATACTTTATGTTACTCAGAACAACTTGAAGCAGTAGAATCATTGATGAGCTACAGTAATGTGGTAATGTTCCCTATGGATAATAACTTCTTTTCTCTTACAAAAATTTGTCAATTATGGCAGAATTATGAAGGAGAATATAATAAATTCTATGGTGAATATAAGATGCCTTGGTTTACTTATATATGTAATGATAATCCCTTTGTTACTAAAGTATTTGATACTATAGAGTATCAAGCTGATGTTGATATAATAGATACAAAAAAGTCTGCTTATGTATGGCAATATAATAAATCTTTTGATTGGATAAGAGCTTATAATGAATATCAAGACAGTGATAAAAAAATACTCACCCAACTGAGAAAAATATCTGGTAATATCTCATTAAGAAATAAATTTAGAATGTGGAGAGGACAGATACCAAGACAAGGAAGAGAGAGAATAAGAAACCCTTGGGCTGCTATTACACTAGGATTTAATGACCCTGATGATAAAAACCCAAGTGATTTTAAGTTGAGATTACATAATATATCAACAAAATACACTATCTAAGTAATGGGGATATAAGAGAAATCTTATGTCCCTATTATTTTTATATTTATCTTATTGTTTATAATATAAACTTTCTATATTTTTGCATGATAAATTATTAAACTATGAACAAAACAATACAAGATATTATAGACTTTCTTAATAAGTCTGATAAAAATCAAGCTATTACTACTACTGCTGGTGGTGTTCTTGGTAATATGATAGGAGGGAACTATGATAGTGGAGTAGGAAATGCCTTATCAGGATTATCTACAGTGGCACAAGCTATTCCAGGTCCTTGGGGAGCTATAGCAAGTACAGGACTTAATGTATTAGGTGGTGTAACTAACAGGTTATTTGGTTCTAGTATGAATGAGCAGAATATTGCTAAAGTAGAGAATACTATTAATAATCTTAATAGTATGCAATCTGATACAAATAGCTATGATACCCTTGCTGATACTTGGAGTAATACTGCTTTTGGTGGTAATTTCTCTAATAAATATATTGGTAAAGATGGTTTATTCTCTAATAAAGCAAAAAATAAAGCAAGAGCCTTAAGAGACCAAATGAACCTTGCTAATAGTTTTGCTTTAAATACTTTAGAAAATAATGCTGATAATATTGCAGAAACTACTAAGAACAACTTAGAGGCTACTTATGCTGCTTTAGGGGGTCCTTTAAAACAAATTATTAAAGGATGGAAAGAAAATCTTAGTCTCTTTGGAAGTCTTCCAAAAGAATTAGGAGAGGCTGCTTATAATCTTGTAAGACATGGAGATGTAAACTATCCATACAAAGGACATTTTGGAGGAGGATTATTTGGTAGTGGTGGGGCATCAGGGGTTATTCCAGAGTATGATACAGAAGAACCAAAAAATTTTAATGAAGCTTATGACCAAGCAGTAAATAACAATCAAGAGGTATTCACATTTCGAGGATTACTGTATAATACAGATAAAGAGGTTAATCCTATAAGGGAACTGAATAATCGTTATGTGGGAGCATCAAGGAAGGATTCCTCTGAACCTATGAAAGATTATATTCACCAAGCAGGCCCATTTAAATTAGGAGGATTGGAAGATATTCCAATAGTGCATGCTTTAGGGGGATTATTGCATCAATATGGAAATGGTGGCTCTATTCACATCAACCCTGCTAATAAAGGCAAGTTTAATGCTACTAAGAAAAGAACTGGTAAAACTACAGAAGAACTAACACATAGTAAAAATCCTTTGACTAGAAAAAGAGCTATCTTTGCTCAAAATGCTGCTAAATGGAATCATGCTTTTGGTGGAGAATTAAATACTCAAGGTGGAGACTTTAGTACAGGACTTACTTTTGTAAATGCTGGCAGTAGTCATGAAGAAAATCCTTATGGAGGTATAATGATGGGTATAGCACCCGATGGTAATCCTAATTTAGTAGAAGAAGGAGAAGCTATATATAATAATTATGTATTTAGCAATAGATTGAAGTTACCTAAAGAAGTACTAGATAAATACAAACTTAAGGGTGAAGATATAACATTTGCTGATGCTGTAAAACAAATATCAAAAGACTCTGAAGAAAGACCTAATGACCCTGTAAGTAAAGCTACATTAGATGATATAATGTCAGAGTTAGCAGCTGTACAGGAAGGGTTAAAAGAGGAGACACAAGGACATACCTATGCTCCAGGAGGATATTTAAGATATGCTCCTGCTATAGGTCTTGGTATAATGAGTGCTACTGATGCTTTAGGTATTACCAATAAACCTGACTATACAGAAGCTGATGCACTAGAAGATGCTGCAAAGAAGTTATCTTATAATCCTGTAAATTGGACTCCTATAAGTAATAAACTTACATATAGACCTTTAGATAGAGATTATTATAGTAATAAACTTAGTGCTGAAGCAGGAGCTACAAGAAGAGCTATAGCTAATCAAAGTGGTGGAAATACTAGTAGGACTATAGCAGGATTATTAGCTGCTGATTATAATGCTCAAAATCAATTAGGAGAATTGTTTAGAAAATCTGAAGAATATAATAGAGAACAACAGCAGAGAGTTGAAGACTTTAATAGAAGTACTAACTTATCTAATGCTCAAGGTATATTACAAGCAGATTCTGCAAATCAACAAGCTGCTATGAATATACAAAATACCTATCTTAATGCATTAAGTAATGTTGGTAATATAAGGAGACAAGAAAGACAAATAATTGATGCAGCAAAAGCTAATAACTTGTCAGGGCTTCTTGATACTCTTGGTGATATAGGTAGAGAAGAAACTGATATAGAAGTTGTAAAAGCTCTTAATGATGCAGGGGTATTTAGAGCACATCCTGAATTACTTGCTAAATTCCCCCACATTGGAAAACTAAAGTTAAATATATAATTAAAAGGAGAAATAATTATGGCAATAACAATAACAAGCAGATTTAAGCCTTTTACATATGAAGAGCTTATAAGGCCATTACTACAATATAGAGAAGCTTATGATAAAGTAGAAGCAGACTATACTACTTTAGCTACACAAGCTGAAGCATGGAAAGATGCTGCTAATAGGGAAACTAATCCCGAAGCATATAAAGCTTATACTAAATATACAGATGACCTTAATAAAATTATAGAAGACTTTAGTAAAGGTATGAATCTTAATAATAGCAATACTCTTAATATGAAAAGAAGATATGCTAGTGAAATTATGCCTATAGCTAAAGCTGCTACAAGACTTAAAGAGTTGGAGGATGAAAGAAGAAAAGTAGATATTCAAGACCCATCTAGATTATGGCAAAGAGAATCTCTTACTATAGATGAACTTATGAAGAATCCAAGTCTTAATTTTGGAGAAAATTATAGTAGACGAGACTTGGCTGCACAGGCTTCTACTATGGCAAAAAATATAGCACAGGGATTAACTAGCTATGGCTTAGGTAAACCTATAGATAAATATACTAATACTTTTATACAAAAACATGGTTTAACTGCTGAAGATGTTCAGAGTTATATACAAGGAAATCCTACTGCTGCTGCTAAAGTTCTACAAAGTATTCATGACACTGTATTAAATAATAGTGGTATTAAAGATTGGAAAAGTGGAAGAGCTGAGAAACTAGCTAAAGAGGCTATAAATGAAGGCATGTGGTCAGCTATTGGTCCTACTACTGTACAAGCTATGGAGAATTATAGTGCAAGACAAGCATTACAGTTAGCCAACCAAAAGAAACTCTTAGATTATAAAGGTAATCAAAATACTCAAGAAGGTCCTGATCTTCTTCCAATAGACCCAGAACCTATTATAGTAGCTAAAGATAAAGAGAGGCAAAAGGCTGTTAACGATTTTGGTAAGTATTTTACTGTAGGAAAAGATGGACAAACATATTTAACTGAAGAAGGATTAAAAGAATATAGAGCAGTTGGTAAAACATATGCTACAGGACCTGCTAGTACGGCAGTGAGTGCTAAAAATGCACATTCTAGTTTTAGAAATTTCTTAGATTCTATAGGTGCAGGTAAATATATTGGCAAGGGTAAGAATATAAGGCCTGCCACAATAGGAAGAATATGGAATAATTATATTAAGAACGGGCATACTGCAGATGCTATGAAGTATACAGAATATAATATTAAAATACATCCGAGTGACCAAGCTAACTTAGCAGAGGCTATTAGTCTTGGCTATAAAAATAATCCTTATAAAATAGTAACGTTTAATAAAGATGATGACCCTAATAATCCTTATGATAAATGGAAAGTAACAGGAGAAATATCACAAGCACAGATAACTAAAGGTAAATATACTCCTATAGCTATACAAGGTAGTGCTTATGGTTTAACTTCTACTTTACAAGGAAAAGATGGTGATATTATAAGGATAAAACTGCCAGAATCCGTTGGTAATAAGAATCAAGAAAATGCAGTATCTGCTTATAGAGCTGCTGATTATTATAGTAATAAAGCTGCAGAAGCTTCTAAAAAGCTAAAAGTAGATAAGATTAATGAAGCTAGACAAGCTTATAGGGATGGTAAATTATATGAGAAACCTTTAACAGAAGAACAAAAAGAAACTATAAGACAATGGAATGCTGCAGATATAGGATATACAAATAGTGTTAATAATGCACAAGGATATATGTCACAGATAAATAACTCTATAAAAACAACACCTACACAATTTAAAGGCAAAGGCTATTAATATTATTAAAGATGAGCGCAAAGAAACAAACTTCAAATGATATAACTAAAACTGGCCCTCAGAATTATAGAGCCATACAAAGACAAAATAATACATTATATGGGATAGATGCTCCTACAGATAAAAATTTTTTATTGCAGAGTGCCCAAGCTGACAGTTACTTAAATAATAGTCTATATAATGCTGTAGAAGCTGCTCCTACAGAAATAGAATCACCTTTGTCAAATACTAATACTCCTTTAGGTGAGAGTACTTGGGATAAAGACTATTATAATATAGAAGAATTTAATAGTGCAGGAGATATTAGAGCTAATAATCAACCAGCCATCATACAAGCTATTAATGGTACTGCTAAAGGAGCAGTACTTGCAGGAACTACTTTTTTAAATGGTACAATTGGTTTATTATATGGTCTTGGAAATAGTATTTATGAAGGGGATGCTTCTAAAATATGGGATAATCCTATAACACAATTTGGTAAAGAACTTAATGAAGAATCTGAAAGAATACTTCCAAACTATTATACGGAAGCTCAGAATAACGGTCCTTGGAATACTGATAATCTAATATCTACTAATTTTTTATTTGATAAGGTTGTAAAAAATGTAGGATTCACAGTAGGGGCTGCTTTTTCTGGTGGAGTGTACACTAATCTTATAGGAAAAGTAGCACGTGGTATAGGAGGATTATATGCTCTTGCAAAAACAGGAAAAACTTTTGAAGAAGCTGCTAAGCTTGGAGCAAGAGCTATGGATATGAGTAATAAAACTAGACTACTTAAAGCTACTACAGGTTCTGTACTAAGTGCTATGGCAGAAGGTTCTATGGAAGCTATAAATGGGGCAGAAGATTATGCTAATATTTATAAACAAAAGTATGATGCTTTATCTGCAGAAAGAAGAAATCAGGCTTTGAGAGATTTTGTAATGGATGGGGGATTTGTGGATAGTGAAGGTAATCCAATTCTTGATGATTCTCCTAAATCATTTGTATTACAAGATAAATTAAATACTATAGAAGCAGATAAAAAGAAAGCATATCAAGAGGTAGATAACACTAAATCAAGTGTAGGAGATGCTATATTAAGAATGAATCTACCTATATTGACTTTAGGCAATTTTCTTACATTAGGCAAGGCTTTTGCAGGAGGTTATAAAGCTAATAGAAACATCAATAAAACTGTTACAAGAGCTACTAAAGAAGCTAGAATGGCTGCTGAAAAAGAAGGCAAAGAGGCAGTAGAGAGGCTTAATAGAGTTGTAGAAAAAGCTAAGAATACTGGATATCAAGGACTTACTGATGCTGAAAAAGCTTTAGTAGAAGAGGGTGCTACTCATTTAGTAGGAGCTAAAACTTTAGCTACTTTAAGTGCTATTAGAGAGCCTTTAAAAGAAGGCAATGAAGAAATGTCCCAATCAGCTGCTTCTAATATAGCACAACAATATTATGGTTCTAAAACAGATGCTATTTATAATGCTTCTACAGACCCTGAAGCCAAGAAGCAGGTATTAAGTTGGTGGGATGCTTCTATAAAAGGCTTTAAAGAGGTTTATGGGGATATTAATAATTATGAAGAAGGTCTTATAGGAGCTATAACAGGCACTTTTGGTTCTCCTACTTTTGGGAAAGCTAATAACAGTACTTCTGAAACATATATAGGAAGAAGTAAATGGATAGGTATGACAGGAGGTGTAGTACCTAAATGGCAACATATTATGAGAAAAAGAGGATATGAGCAAGAAGTTATAGACCATGTTAATAATTATCTTAAAAGTGGTACTTTAGAAAGAGATATAAAGCATCTTATAGCCCAAACATCTTTTGATGATATAATGAGAGTAACTTCTATGATGGATGATAAAAAAGGATTTAAAGACTCAGAACTTGCCTCTATCTTTGAAAATATAATGTACTTAAAAGAAGCTGGGAAACTTGACCTCTTAGAGAATGCTATAGCGAGCTCTAATAATTTTACAGAAGAAGATGCTGCACAAATATTAGATATGGTAAAAAAAGAAGCAGGTCTTGGAGGGTCTTATATAGCAGGATTAAAAGAAAAAAAAGAGGCTTTATATGAACAGGCAGAAGAACTTATTGAAAAGCAAGAAGAGGAAAAGAGAGCCACTGAAGAGTGGTATCATACAGTAGAACATACTGATGAAAATAGAGAAAAGTATATTAAAGCAATGCAAAGGCTACAAGAGTATGAAGGACAATATCAAGAAATAACTTCTTCTATTAAAAAACTAAATGATAAAGAAAGACAATATGCAACTACCTCTCCTTATATGAAGTTTGATGGTACTTGGATGTCTGCCACAGAAGTCTTAGATGAGTTAAATCAAAGATATAAAAAAACTAGTGATATTATCTCTTATATCTCAGATTCTATAGATAGTATAGATAATGCTACTAATGAAGTATTAACTAATGACCAGCTTAAGACTTTATTATGGTACAAAACTATGATGAAAGATTGGAGAGACCGAGCTAATAATATGTATCCCCAATTAAATAGTTTTATACAAGATATTTTAGAAAATAAAGAACTTACAGATGCTCTTGCTGAAATAGACCAACAATTAGAAGGTAAAGACCTCGATAAACTTTCTCCGGAAGATAAAATTGTATATGGGGGATTACTTGCTGCTAGTAAGAGCTACAAGGGCTATTTTACAGCTGTTAAGAGTATATTAGAACAATTACAATCCTTGGAAAGTAGTAAAGACGCAGGATTGCTATTATCTAAGCTACTCAATACTGATAAGAAAGTGAAAGTAGGCAAGGATAAAAAAGAGATGACCTATGGGGATTTTCTATATAACCAACTTAAAAATATTATAGAGAGTAATCCTACTATAGATGAAGATAATAAAAAGGCCTTTAATAAGACCCTGGAAGATATAAAGAAAATAGGTGAAGACTATGGTACTTATAATAAACTTCTTACAGAGTATATAACCAACCCTAAGAAAATAGATGAAAATCATTCTGCTATAGATAAAGCTAATAATAAAAAAGCAGAAAAAGAGGCCTCTGATAAAGTTAACTCAAAGTTAAGATTTACAGGTAAAGCAGGACAGTTAGCTAATGATATTAAAGCTAATGTTGATGAAATGGAAGATATACCACTAGATGGTTGGAAAGCATCCTTAGATGATGAGAAGAAAGAAAAAGTAACTGCTGCCGAAGCATTAATAGATACTGTAGATGCAATAAAACAAAGAGCAGAGCAATCATCCTTAGATGAAGCTACTAAAAAATCAATAGATGATTTAATAACAGAGGCATTAGAAAATAGTGATACACCAGAAGATTTATTTGATAAGCTAGGAGCAACACATGAGAATGGTTTTAGAGAACTTATTGAAAAAAGATTACAAGAAGAGGGGTTAGATGATTTAGCAATAGCAGACAGAGCAGAAAAAGCAGAAGCAGAATTTAAAAAATTCTTAAATGAGAAAGCTAAGGAGATAGGAGATGCTATGGAAGCTAAAGAAAAAGCTCGTAAAGAAGAATTAGATAAAGCTGCAGAAATTGCAGAGGCTATGCAACGTAAGGAGGATGAGCAAGAAACTCCTCCTACACCTACTGAAGAACCTAAAGAAGATACTTCTGATAATACTAATACCTTAGATGAAGATAAAAAAGCTGTACAAAATCAAGGCACTAATAAAGATATTACTGACAGAGCTAAAAGAAGAGCTAACTCAGGTTATTCTACAGTATGGGCCACCAGACCACAGCTTAGTGAAGTATATTTCTTAGGTAAAGATATGCTTACTTATATTCAATACATTAAGGAACATCCTGAATCCATTCCTACATTTATAGAAGGCTCTTCTGTAACAAAAGAACAATATATTAAATATATTGAAGCTACATATAACTATCTTGTATCTCAAGGAGCTTTTGAATATGTAAAGCATCATCTTAAAAGTGGTGACAAACTTATATTTACTTCTGATGAAGAATTAAATAAAGAAGCAGGTGTTCCTATAGTAGTAATAAAAGCTAAAGATGCTACTGGTCAATACCATGTTGTAGGAACTATGAAATCCTCTATAGATTTTTCATGTATTGATGCTAAGAGGCAAAAATCTGTTAGGGAATTGTATAAAGGGCAGTATGAACTATATAAATCTATTATAGAGGGATTCCAAAAAGCAGAGGATAAAAGTACATTTATAGGTGCTACTACTACTGTAGCAAGACTTATGGGAGGAAATATAGCTTTTTCTAATACAGAGAGTAGTATCAGTGATATTTTTAAAAATAATGTTGGTAAAATTAAATTTGGTGTAGTTAATAGTTCAGGTTCTATCTCTACAAGTAATGCTAAAGATGATGGTAGAGTTATGCAAGTAGATATTAATAAGGCAGTACCAGGGCAAGTATATACTTTAATAGAAACTAATAGTGGTAAGTTGCTACCTGCTTTGTGTTATAGTACTTCATTAGAATCCTTATTATCTAGAACTAATGATTGGTATATAGAGCAAATAGTTAATGCTATAAAAGAATGTGCGGACTCTACTAATTTAGGAAGTAAAAAAGCTGCCTTAGCTAAATTATTAGGAATTGCCCCTGATAATCTACATTTAAACATAGGCCATTATGATGCTACTGAAAAGAAATTTGTAGAAGATGATAATATAGAGAATGCTGATAGAATAGCTTTAAGATATACTAATAGAGACGGTAAAGAAAGATACTTTACTATTATGTTAGAAGCAGATAAGACCATTAGTGATAAAACAGCTTCTGCTGTATTATTTAATATAATTAAAGACCCAGAAGCTACATACCCTATGACAGTAAATCTTGATACTTCAAAACTTCAAGACAATGATTATTTAGAACATATAGCAAATTATTTTAATACTAATATAGTACAAGGACAAACTCACTCTGTTAATGACTGGTTTGTATATAATCCTACAAAAATAGAAAAACCTGATAATAAAGAAAAAAAGCCTTCTCCTGTAGTTCCAAAACCCTCAGAAACCACTCCTACAGATAAACTAAAAGATACAAAGACTGATATAAATGGTACAACTATATCAAGTACTGGAGAAGTTACTACAAAAGATAATACTATTGTAGTTGGAGAAGAAAGAAATAAAGCAATACAAGATACTAAAGAGGGTATTAAACCTTCTGTGCCCTCAGAAACTTCTTATAGGGATTCTTTAGATATAGGAAGTCAATTATTGGGCAGCTCTGAAAAAGAGAGTAAGAAAAAAGAAAAACCATCTTCTGTATATACTGCACCACTAGCACCTAATTCAGTATCTAGAAGGAGAAGAAGAAATAAGACAGTAGTAGAAGAAGCTATCCCTAAAACTCCAGATACTTTAGAAGATACTAATAATCCTCTGCCTATGCCTAAAGCAGAATCTTCAAATCCTTTAGATAATAATAATTTAGAATATTCTAATCTTACTGAGGAGCAACAAGAGTTATTAAAGAAACGTGGTATTGATATGCTACATTATAATAAACTTTCTCATGAACAAAAAGAAGCACTCTTAAAATGCACAAAATAAAAAAAATAGGCAAGAGAAATTAATCTCTTGCCTTTCTTTTTATTCATAAAATTGCTGTGCTTTTTCTGGATTATAAGTTCTTTTTAATGTTCTATACCATAATGTTAGAGGACTTCTCATAAATGCTCTATAGCCACTAGAATGTCCTTTATACTCACCACTTTCTATTTCATCCATCCAATTAGGAATCCACAGGCAACTAGTGAGATTAGCTATATCAGACCATAATGATGTATTGGCTACAGGAGACTTTACTAATTTAATACCTTCAGTTAACATAAAAGGAGAGGGTATTAAAGCTGCTAATTCTGTCCTTTCTCTTAAAGCCCAGTAATTAAGAACCCTCATAGCCCATCTTCTGTCTTTATTTTTAGGTTTGCCTAGCAGAGTACATATAGCAGCTACTACAATAAATTGAAATACTTCTGTTACTGCTCTTTTTACATTAGCTTTCTCATAATCTTCAAGGTCATTCCATACTTCTTTAAGATTCTTTTCTCCTACAGTAAGTTCATTATAGAGTTGTTTACCAAAGTTATAAGTTGTTCTATAATAACCTTCAACAATTCCTCCTTTCATCATATTGGTAGTTTTTGTACCAAATCTTGCTCTAAATTGTGCAGGAATCCAGTCTCTATACTGCATAATAAATTTGCCCCAAATAACTCGTCTTGCTGCTATAGAATCTTCCTTATTATAGATACCAAATAAATGTTGATTTACATAAGTTATTTTATTGGTTATATCTGCAATATTTTTTTCTGTAAATTTACTACCATCAAGATTAGTTACACCTTCTTTTATCTGCAATTTATATCCAAGCTTTAAATTATTAGGATTAATTGGAACTCTTTCTAAAGCATCTTTTAAAGATATTTGTTTTCCAGTAGTGTTATCAAGTAATTTAGTTCTAATAGCAATACCTAAAGCTGTCCTATTATATAACCAATGGTCTCCTGCTTCTTGTCCTATATATTGAAACCCTGGGCCAAATATTCTTGTAAGAATAGTTTTATTAAGCCAGTTTTTATGTTTTATTTTACCACTAAAATCCTGCCTTACATCAAACATATCATCAAAAAGGGATAGCCAGCTATCAGGAATTCTTTGTCCTATATCAGAAATATAGCTTTTCAATTCCTTTATATAAGTAGCATCTGCTTTAGCTAGCTCAGAGGCATTAAAAAATTCTCCAGAGGCAGCTTCAATATTAAGCATAGCTATACCAGTACCAACATTGGCAAGATTAGCAAGAGCATTAAATCCTAATTGTACTGTAGAACCTAACTTAAGCAATAATCCTGTAGCTTTATTAATATCTATTCCATTAAACTCTCCATTATCTACAAAGTATCTCTGGTATATTTTAGAATCAAAAAAGGTATCTAATGCTTTTTTAAAGTTAGAAGAAGCTACTTCTACAGTAATAGGGGCTTCTGATACTCTTCCTCCGGCTCTCCATCTTTCTATCAAAGGTCTGCCACCTTGTGTAGCTTGTATTGTCCTACCTTTGCCATCTATATTATAGGTAAGCCATCTTCCTATTTCTAGAGGATTTAGAACTTCATCCATAGCTTTATAATTGTAACTCATCTCAGCGTAAGCACATAAAGTACTTATAACATCAGTAGATAAATCAGAACAATCCATATTAGGATTTTCATCTACATAATAAGTAGGGAGTTTAAGAATCTCTTCTCCATTAAAACCTTTAATACCCTTAGTGTAAGAAATGTCATCATCATAGCTTCTTATAACTTTAGACTTTATTTCTTTACCAAAAGTATCAAAATCACCTTTAAGTAAAGCATCCTTACTTCTCTCCATCATACTTTTTCTAATCTTAATAGTAGAATATAATGTAGTAGTTTTAGGTCCGAGATTAGCATCTAACTCTTCTTTTAATTCTATCCATCTATCATAAAACTCTTTTTGTGCTGGTGTAAAGGAATCATATTTAGAAGGATATTTTTTATAGCTAGGTATTAGGTGTTTATAACCATTTTCTTCAGTTATACTAATAGTATTAGCTCTAATCCAAGTTTGTAAAGCTTCTTTCTTATCATTATACTCTTTAGTTCCTAATATAGGGTGTTTTCCATACTTAGAATTAAGAGTTTCTATATGTGCTTTTTTAGCCCTCTCATAAGAAGCTTTGTCATATCCTATATTAATACCATCTCTTATGTCCTTCATTATGTAGTGTCTCTTATCTTCTTCAAACATAAAGTCATAGTTAGTAATACCTCTACTTTCAAACTCTTTTCCTAAGGCTAAAATTTTTTGGGAAGCTTCTATAACTCTAAGTCTTTTTTCTGTAATTTGTCTCTTATAGACTTTATCAAATATTTGTAATAAGACATCTGGATTATCTGCCATAGAGTTAAACCAATATTGGAACATAGAAACATCTTTATCTGCATTTTTGATAATATGTTCTATAGTAGTTTTAACCATCCTACCATCTTTATTCTTTATCATTATATCCTCTCCTATAAAGGGTTTTAAGAACTCCACAAAATCTTTAAGTGCAGCATTAGAAAAACTATTAATAAAAGAAGTATATAAAGAATCTACTGTATTTAGGGCATCTATAGTAGTTTTTACAGCATTGCCTAATCCATTAGTATTATCTCCACTAATTTTAGAATATATAACATCTACTTCTGTTTCTTTTATAGGAATTATATCTTCTTTTATAGGAGAAGCTCCTTTAAAGATGTTATCATTAGCATAAAGTTGATTATTGTCTTTTGCTTCATAAGATGTATCTCCTTTCTCTTGTGCTGTAGTAGCACCTTTTGGTACAGGATATGATACTTTTATAGGTATAATATTAAGGCTTGATACTTTGATACCATATTTTTCTTCTACAAACCTTTTATATAAGGATAATTGTTTAGCATACTTATGTTTAGTTTCTTCTTTTATGGAAGAACGATGAGTTTTCATATCATAAATATGCCAATTACCGTTCTTATCATACCCCAGCAAATCAAGTGTTCCTACTACATTTATTTTATGAAGTTTCCCTGTACCATCTATAGTATCAATAGTACCATTAACAGTAACATCTCTTGGAATAATAGTAATCCCTTTACTGTCTAAATCCTCTTTAAAACTCTTAAGCTGCTCTTTAAATGCTTCCCAAGCTTCTCCTGTGGCATTAGGATAATTTTTTTCTAAATCTTCTTTAGTCATATTGTCTAATTTACCACTAAAGAAGTCTCTTACAAAATTATCAATACCAGTACCTATATTAGTAGAAGGTGTTACCCAAGGACTTAGAGGGTCAATAGGTTTTCCATCTTCAGTAAATTGTATTACTTCTGTTACTCTTTTGCCTTTAACTCCTGTTTCAATATTAACATAGCTACTTTCATCTTCTGATAATTTCCACTTTTTACTTTCTTCTACAATAGTATCAGCTATTTGTTTTAAGGACATTTTTGAAGTATCTACAGCATCATTTATAATACCTTCAAATTCTTGTAATTGGTTTTCTATGTCTCCTATTACAAACTTTTGATTAGCTATTTGTTCATCGGAAATATATGCATCTGTCATAAGACTTCTAAGTTCAGCGATAGTAGGAGCAAAAGCCATTGCCGTAGTTAAACAGTTTCTATATACTGTAAATTTATCTCTATTACTTAACCCTCCTATATTTTTAATACTCTTAGTAATATTTCTAAGTTCTGATATAGATAGTGATAAGATATTAGATATTGCTGCTATAGTTTCTTCAGTATTTTCTGCTTTATAAACTTCTCTGCCTATAGAGGAATAAAACTCCCAAGCTTGTGTTTTTTGAGAAGTATCTTCATTTTTCCTTAACTTAGTTAGATTATCCCTAAGAGCACTGACTTTACTAAATCTTTCAGTAATCACTTTTAGTTTATCTACTTGTATTTTAGCTTTTTCACTAAGAGCATTAAATACTTTATTGTCTTTAGCAGCTTCAATTTGCTCAGAAGTAAGTTTTCTTTCTCCTTCCATAATACTTTTTGCAAAAGAAGATAATTCTTTATTTATATTATCTAAGTTATTCTGCAAAGTAGTAGGATTAAAGCCTTTAAAGAAAGATACTATTCTATTTACAAGTCTTTTTAATAGAGGCTGTTTTACAGGGATATTATTTTTTAAATTTAAAAAAGTAGTTTGTAAAGCTTGTCCTAAAGCTTCTTCTGCTATCATATAAGAATCCCCATCATAAAAAGCTTGTACTTGCTGATACTCTTCTCCTAACACATTCCTTGCATTTTTTTCATCAAGAAAAAAGTTAAGAGCTCTTTGCATTAATGGCTCTTGATTAAAAGCTCTTACAAGTAGATGCGAAAATTCCTCAGATATAGCTTTAAAACCTTCCATATTATTAGCTACTCTAATAAGATTTACAAATTCTCTTCCTATAGATTTAGCATGATTAAAATCTGTAACTCCTACTCTTCCTACACCTTGCTCTATATCCATAAGTTGTCCTATAGTTATACCTACAGAGGACAGCATTCTTACAATAGCTTCATTAATCTCTAATATGCCTTTTTGATTAGTAGCTATAGCTTTGTTTTCTTCATTACTAGGTACTATATTAATAGTAAGTTTATTCTCCTTGTCATAGTTTACAATAGCTATAGTATTAATATGATGCTTATTATACTCTATAGCTTGTTTAACTAATAACTTAGTATTATCAATAGTATCTTCTATATGAGGTTGTAGTTTATTCTCAGATTCAATAATAGTAGAATCTGTTAAATATCGTCTTACTAATTCATTATTTAATATACTATTAAAAGTAGGAATACCTTCACTATCCAATTGAATAGAGTCTTTAAAAGCTTCTTTAAATTTACTTCTTGATACTATATTAAAGATATGGGCAGCTTTTTCATGCCCATATCTTTTTTTCAGTTCTATAAAAGTTTTACTACCATTCTTAGGTAGATATACACAACTATCCGCCATGTTTATATATTTTATTTTTTACAAATATTATTCTCTTCATCTTCTACGGGGGCTTCAAAATCATCCAAATTTTGCTTTGTATTGCTATTACTATTATCTACTTCTTCTGGAATAAATAATGAATCATTTTCTTCTGGAATATATAGTGAATTATCTACTTCTTCGGGAACTGCTGTGATATTATCACGATTATTAGAATTTTCACTATCTTCTTCTATAGTAGAATAGTAATTATTTGTAGACCCTTCTAATTGCTCTATTTCATTAGCCTTTTTATCGCTTATAGAGTCTGTTATATTGTCAGCTTTGTCATTTGTGTTATCATCAAATGTAAGTACTTTATCTGCTAGTTCTTCAGCATCTGTTTGAGGTACTGCTGCTTCTTCTATATTGTCTTTCCCTAAGGCTTCTCTTACTTTACTAACATTAGAGGTATCACCAAAATCTTTTAAATTAGTATAATCAATCTCAGCGATAGTTTTTGTACTATCATAAAATGGGGTCCTTAATCCATTATAAGGCTTTCTTATATACATAGGCTCACTATCTAAAGAATTACTAGCTAAAACACACATACCACTATATTTACCATTTCTTATCATGATTATAGGAATATTAGATTTATCATATTTAGTGCTAATAGCAGCCAGTCCATTGGCATCTTCTAACTGCATTATAGCATTTCCATTTTCATCTTCATAAAACTTAAAATACTTAAGAAATTTTTTATTTAAATTCTTAACATACCTAGGATTATTCATAAGAAATTGTAATACATAATTTTTCAAGTAATCATCAATTGCTTTAGACTCTAGTAATTGTTTATTTCTAGACTTAAGTACATTCAAATATCTAGGCATATTTTCATAGAAAGCATTACTAAGGAATATACCATAATTACTATGCCCAAAATTAAAACCACAGTAGTAATAGGCATAATTAAACAAATCTTCTGCAAATTGTACTACTTCTGGGTCTTTAGATGCTAGAAGCTGAGTTAATTCTTCTGAAAAATATTTTCTACTTTTAGGAGAAACCTTTCCTACATTATTAAATGTGATTCCAGACTTAGTATTAGTGGACATACTTTTGATAATAGTCATATTTCTTACATTTAAATGTTTATAGTTTCCCCATTTATCTTTCTCTTCTAAAAAGAGTTTGAACTTTATAGGGAAATCATGTATGTAATAGTTTCTCTTCTCCATAATATCTTTACTATCACTACCAAAACGAGAGTCAGCTCCTGAGAGTAAATACATTGTAAGTTCACTATAGAACATTCTAAGTTCTTTTACTGCTTTTGAGGAGATTAAAGGGTTACCAGTAAGATTGCTAAGTAGCTGTATAGCTTGCTGAACACTTGTAGTAAATTGAGGTAATAAATTATATTTTCCTAATAGAGAGTAAGCACTTGTAAGTCCTAAAGTGTAAAAGGCCTGCATTCTTGGCACTGCCTTACTTAAAAATTTCTCTCTGATATCGTTATCTGTAGTAGCATCTAAATCAATATCTATAAATTGTTCAAACCCTTGTATAGGGCTACTAGGATTTGCAATTAATGTGTCTCCTACCTTTTTAGTTACAGTATTTATAAAAGCTTGTGCTTTCATACGTTGCTGTGTTACTTCTGCAGTACTAATAGCTAAAGCCCCATTAGGAGAATCACATCTAGAAATATCTGTAGATTGATTAAGTAATAGACTTAAATTTTGGATATTCTGCATCCATCCTAAAAACATTCCTGCTTGTGTTTTATTTATTGGTTTATGTAGCCTGAAGTTAACTATCATTTCTACTATTTCTTCTATGTTTCCTTCAAAATCTTTCCAGTGCTTATAGCCTTCTGTTATATCAGCATCTTGTACTTTTAATTCTTTTATATGAGCTATTAAATCATCACAAGTATTAAGAATTCCTACAGTTTGAGGGTCACAGCCTATCCTAGTTAAAAAAGCCACTCTTGCTATAGTTTTACCATTGGCATTCAAATCTCCAAGTGTAGGGTCTTTACCATTATCAGGAGAAGCAGATTGAAATTCTTTAGCATCATCACCAATTCTTTTCCCTGTAAGGGGTGATATTACAGGGTCTATATTAGTAACTGTAACTATAGGTTTTCCTAATAGCTTTATATTAAATTGAGATTCTGGATGTATAGATAATCCTCTACCATTATTTATAAACTGAAATTTATAATGACTTGAAGAACTTACAGCAAACATACCTATAAGGTCATTACCATCCATAAGATTTCTGTGATTCTTAGCATAATCTATAATACTTAATGGGTCATCTACAGTAGCTTCTTTATCATAAAAAGATTCCAAAGCATTAATTCCATCATCTATAGTAGCATCTTTATAGTCTCTTCCATATTTATCTAAAACATATAAGAAACTATGTGCAGCTATTTCTTTCTTATGAGCATCATAGAACTTTTGTAAAGCTTTAGGGTCTTTCATTATTCTTTGTTCCCTAGAAGCATGTTTTACATTTTTGTAAGAGGAAGGAAGAAGAGATAATTGACTGCCTGCACTAGAGCTAAGTATTTCTCTTATAAAGTCTATGAGCATATTATCTCTTATTTTCTTTCTGTCCTTTGTAGAATATCCTTTTAATAAAGAAATATCTTCTATAGACATGCCTTTAGTTATTCTAGGAGAATAAGCTCTATAATACGGCATCTTATCAGGTATAGGATTTATATCAAGATACTCTTCAAAATCTTCATATTTTTCACTATAAAAATCTATTTCTTCTTGTGTAAGCCCTGTTTTTCTTCTTAGTTTATCTATAAGACTTTTAAGAGAGCTTTTATATTCTTCATCAGAAGATTCACTATTATATAACTTATATAAGTAATTAGTAATACCTTTAATATAATTGGCATCTACTACTTCTCTTCTGAAATTTTTTAGCATTAAAAATAATTTATCAATATCAAAGTCTGTACCTGACATAGTTATAATATCACTAGGTAATATCATTGCAGTACCAGCAGAGATAGGTAAGAATCCTTCGATTCTTAAATTAAAGATAGAACATTTATTTTCTGTAGGTATTCTATAACCTATTATTCTCAATAGCTCTTCATTTCCTTTTATTCTGTTATAATCTATAGACCACCATGTTTCTCCAGATTCAGGGTCAACATGCTCTACTAAAGCATCTTGTATAATACTTCTTTTATAAGCAGGCATATAGCAAGGAATATAGTCTATACATTTATTACCTTTAGCATCTTTCTTATATTTTATTTTTAAGTTATTACTAAAACCAAAGTTAGATACTAAAACTATATTACCTCCATTAATCTTCTGTTTTTGTATAGCATTTTTAAATGCACTAAGTAATAATTCTTCTATTTTATTAGTAAGATTAGGATTATTAAATGGTATCTTAAAAGCAGTTCTTGTTTCATTTAGTTGCAATGCTGCTTCAACATCACTACCATATTTAGGATTATTACGCATTTGTGCTAACAAAGAAGCTTGTAATTTTTCTATATTACTATATTCATCTTTTATTTTAGAGAAGGAGTCTAATAATTGGTCAACTATAAGAGTATTGTAATATTTTACAGCTTCTTCCCTATTTAAGGTTTTCTTTACTCCTCCAATATTTACTGTAATAGTAAAATCTTCTGGAAGGTCTGCAGGGATAATATTTCTAAGCTGAGAGCCAAATAAAGCCATCAAATCATCTTCTGTAAGATGGTCTCCAGAAGGCTGTACTACCATATAATCTGACAGTGGTACTATATGAAGTTTATCAGGGTTAAGTACCCATTGTTCTCCATCTTTCTTTAATACATCTAATCCTATTTGGGAATAACAATCTAAATAGCCTTTTTCAGAATTTTCAAAATCTACTAGGTTAACAGCATTATTATATTGTTCCTGTGATATTTTTCCTTCTTTTAGAAGCTTATCTAAGTCGTAGAAATAATCAGTAATACTATCAGTAGATATATTATAGCCATTTACTTGTAGCCCTTTCTTTTGTAAAGCATTGAATCTACTCTTGCTATAGGAAATATTAGTACTTTCAGAATATCCTTCCTTTACAACAGAATGGAAGTGTACCACATCAATATCATAATCTTCCATAAATTTTTGTAAGGCTCTTAATTGTGGGGAAGTATTAAGAGCAGAGCCCACAATATCAAACATTGAAGTCAAAAGGTATTCAGAGTTTTTATGTTGAGTTACTACTTTTTCATTTCTACCTCCTACTTTAATAGATTCATGACTAAATAAAAAAGGTTTTATATTATTCCATATTGCAAAGAAATCTTTTAAATCCAGTCTATGTTCCACAGTCATTCTATAATAAGCCTCATCCATATCTTTAGTCCACTTTCCTCCCATAGCTTCTAGTACTTTTTTCATACCTTTAGCTGTTCTAAAGGATTGACCATCTGTAGTACAAATATTAGTATAAGCTTTTAATGTGCCAAGGATAATATCTTTAGTAAGTGGAGATGTTCCAACATTAGATTCTAATAGCTCTTTAATCTCCTCATAGGAGTTAGAAACTCTAAAAGAGTCTTCAATATAAAGGGAATGTTCCATTATTTTGCCTTTATTATGGCCCTGTTCATCCATTTCATAACCATAAACTCTGTCTCCAGCAGCATAGGCTTGCTTATTCCTTTTAATAAAGTCTCTAAAATTTTTATAGTATGCCAAATCTCCACCTAGTAACTGTATTATTTGGGACTGAGCAAAATAATCATTATAGAAAAACTCTATAAGCAGCTTTTCTATATCTTCTTTTTGCTGCTTTTTAAGTTCTTTTTTCTCTTTAGCATCTTCTTCATCCCAAATAATATCTTCTGAACTATTACTATCCTTAGATTTCCCTAAATTTGTGTAGTTCTGTAATATAGTGTTTCTACGTTTCTCATCAATACTATTAAGAAATTCCTGTAATTTACCCCCCTCTCTAAGTCCTGTAATAGGATTTATAGGGCCTTCAATTATATCAGCTAGTAGATTAATTAAATAGTTTTGACTTTTTTCTTTGAATTCTACACTATTTAAAGAAGTAAATCCTGAGTAGGTATTAATTACTTCATCAAGTTTACTATTTAATGCAGGGAAGAAATTAAACTTAGCACCATTAGTTTTTCCCTCATTATAAAATTCAATTCTTCTGATGTTTTTATTACGATTATTACGTACATCTATTATTCTTTCTATTTCTTGTCTTAAAACTTTAGAAAGATTATATAGTATTTTTTGTTTATAATCTTTTCCTGTATATCTAACTCCTTTAAATAATACAGAAGCAGCAGTGTCAGAGAATAAAGGATTTCTATACCATCCATATGTTGTACCATGACTATCAGTATTACCTTGAAAAAAGGCCATAATGAAACCATCTATAAGGGATTCAGTATCTGTTTTACCTACAGAATGGGATTCATCTTCATCTCCTTTAAAAGATAATAGATTTAGTATTTTAAAATTCTTTCTTATACTATAATCTCCAAAGTCTCCTTCTTCATACAGTTGTTGTGCCCAAGTATTATACCACTCTCCTGTTTTTTGATTCCTAAAGAAGTCATACTGGCCGAAGTTTTCTTGTAGCCATTGTGTTCCCCTTTCTATTGCTTCTTTACTATCTACTTTTTGTAAGAGATTTGTCATTCTAGTAATATAATCATATGCAGTATAGCTATTCATAGTATTACCAGCAAATCTAAAGACATTTTGAGAATATCCTTCACTAGCAATAGTAAGTGCACTACCTATTGCTAAATAAGCATTTTGAAATTTCTTTACTAGATTATCTTTTGCTTGATACCCTAATGTAGGTCTAGTAATAATAATAGCCATTTCTAGAATATTCTTAATTCTATTTTTCATGTCTTTAGTAAATAGGCTGTTAAAGTATTCTACAGGAGTCATATTATGGTCATCTGCTTCCTCTATAAAATCTACTGTAAAATCTTCAGACAACATTCCATCTTCTTGTACTTCAAAAGCTTCTATATTAGGGATTAAAGCTTCAAGATTTACATCATTAGTATCTACTCCTAGATTGTTTAATAGGCTTTCTAATGATATTTTAGGGTATTTAGGATGTTCACCTCTTAGTATTTGTAATACTACTGCAAGATTTTGAGGAGTGCTATTTTTCCTATCTAATATACCATTTACATAGGCAAAAGGAACTTTGCTAATATCTTCTTTCTTATCTTTTTTTATAAGTAAATGATATAAACTAGCTACATTACCTGCATTTCTAGTACCATCTTCATTATATATAGAATTATTACCTATAACAAAGTGTCCTTCATAATTTTTTGTGACCTGCTCTAGGAAAGTAGAAGATTTATTATCTCTATTTTTATAGGTAAGTCTACCATTATTTCCTATAATAGCAAAAGTAGTGAAACTCTTGCAAGACCTGAAAAACTCTTTTCTAAAATCAATATCAAAAGCTGTAGGGTTATAAGGATTGAATACTACATTATCTTTTAATTCTTGTAACCAAGGATAGTTGTTTACAGCTGTTTCAAACATATTATCTAGTTCTTCTTCTGAACTTATATTTTGAAATTCCTGCAATACTATGTAGTAAGCTACCATAGGATTAAGCTTTACTCTAATTCCCAGAGAATTAAAGTAATACTCAATATCATTAGCTCTTTTAGTATTAGTGTTTATTTTATAAATATGTGCAAGTTTGTTTTTAAATTTCACTGAGATAGTATCTATAGGATTTAAAAGCTTATATTTAATCATATAGCCTTCCTTATTTGGATTCTCTAGCTCATTCTGCACATCTTGTTCTTTATCAGTAATTTCCTCTTGGGATTCTGAAACATTCCCAGTAGTGTCTAATCTTAGATTTTCATTAAACTCAATATCAAAAGCAGCTTCTTTTATTAGAGCATCAAACACATTTTCATTTGTAAAATGTTTAGTAAAATATCCCTTTAAATACCGTACTCTAAAAATGGCTTTTTCCTTAATATTTTTATAGTTCCATCCCCTTTGCTGTGCTTCATAATAAAATTCTCTTCCTAAATAAGAATCTGTATTAATAGAATCATCTTCTTTATTTAAAAAGTAATTATATACTAATTGCTCTATATCTTCAGTATTCTTAAAATCATCTATAAGAGATTTGATGTTATCAAATATTTGTAGAGGCAATGGTTTACTTCCAACATTAAGTCCTAGTAAAAATAGTCTTTGCTGTGCTTCAGTGCCTTTATTAAGTCCTGCAGAAATTCTATCATATACTTCATCTCCTAAGCTTTCTCTATATGCTTCTTCATTATCTATAAGAGATTGTTTAAAGTCATTTAATGTTTTGCCTAGTACAAGGCTAAAATAGTCTGACACAAAAGATACAGCAGCTATTCTTTCACTAACATTAGGAAAGGCATTACTAAGAGTATCTATAGGAACACTATTAGGGTCAATAGCATCAAGAGGAGATACAGGCCTTTCTGCTTTAGCACTTTCAATAGCTTCTTCAAGTTTTTTCTTTGCTTCTTCCTCTCTTTGCTTTTTTAAGTCCTCTTTTCTTAAGGCTGATTTCTTAACTATATAAGAAACATAGTTTTGTTGAAAATGGTCTTTAGAAGCATCATAGTTATTTCCATATAAATCCTTAGCAGAACTTGAAAGAACAGAACCTCCAAATTTCTTTACTTCAGAAGGATTGGCTAATAAATAATTTTCAAGCAAATAATTAATACCAATTATACTTCTAATATCTGTAGTTTTAGACTCTTTACTTAAATCCTGAAATCCAGCTCCTGGTGCTACTTGTATTCTATTACCCTTCTTGGTTACTATAACAATTTCAGTAGGTGAATAATCTTCCATATCTTGGTCTGTAGGAGATTCAATATGGTGTATAGATATTCCTGAATCCTCTGCATATTGTTTTCTTTTATCTTCATTAATCTTAGTAATATTAAAAGGATTAGATGTAGGGGCTTTGTCGAAGTAATCACTACTACCTGTATAATCATCAATACCTCCCCTTAAATCCTTATTAGCAGCATTAAAGTACTCTTGAGATATAGACATAATCTCTTCTAAAGCAGAGTTTTTAAGTTCTATCCCTTGTGCTTTGAATACTTTATTAAATAGATTTGTGATATAGTTTATAAACCTTTTAAAAGCATTCTCTTTCTTATCTATCTTTATTTTACTAAGCACTATTTGAAATTCTCTATTAGTTAGAGCTTCAGCTATAAATTCTTTAGCATTAGTTAAACCATACCATTCAGTTCCTTTTAATTGCTCTTTGCATTGAAGATATAAATTCCATGTATTAGTTGTAAACTCTGTTTGTGCCTCATTAAATCCTTTTATTTTAGACCAAGAAGGATGATAATTTAAGATTTCAGCAGTAACAGAATGTACCAATTCATGTGTTAATACCTTCATTAGATTTCCTTTTATATTATTTCTATCATCAGTCATTAGATATTCTAATAATAATGAAGGATTGAATCTTATAGTAGCTGTTTTAAAACCATCTTGTTTTCTTGCTGCTATACTTTGTAATGAAGAATCTATCTCTATATTAATAGGAATATCATTATTCCTTAATATCCCAACAATTTGTTTAAATAGTTGGTGATAAGGATTGCCAGGTTTTGCTTTACTTAAAAGGTCATCTATTAAAGAGTTATCAAGAGTTATTCCCTCTTTTTTCAAGATATCTAAGGCATCTTTACCTCTCCTTTTAGTTTTTTCTTTCTCTGCAATTTTTCTTTGTCTAAGTATTTCTCTTTTAATATCTGACTCATACTTTTTACTCATTAGTTCCTCTTGAGGTAAATTCATATTGGTCATCATTAAAGTTATTGTTGAAATACATTCTGCTTCAGTAAGATTGCTTATAGTATCTTTCCCTATAATATCTTCAATTTTTTGTTTTGTAATTCCAAATGAACAACTTATACCCATATTGCATAATTTTATTTTATGTAGTTTCTGCAAATATACAGTTTTATTCTTATTTTACAAAACACTTAATTATAGGTATTACAGAGAGTAAGTAAAAAAATAAGGGGAGAAGCGTATTGCCTCTCCCCTTTATAAATATTACTCCATTTCCTTCTTTAAATCTTCAATCCTCATATCAAGTATCATAGAGTATTGTAGCATAATTTTGTACTGAGCCTTAAGTAATTCTCTTTGCTTATCACTTATAGTTTTGTATTCTTTCTTTATAAAATTACCAAGCCTTAATATCTTAATATTAAGCTCTTGTTGTTCTTGCTCTACTTTTACTAAAGCAGTAGTTATATCACTTTTCATATTCCTTTATTTTATCATTAATTACTTCAGATTTAATAATACCAGTCCATCTTGCTATTACATCATCATTATCATCTAATAGAATCATTGTAGGAAGATTTTTGATATTATACTTTGTAGTAGTTTCTTCATCTTCTTCTATATTAATGTTTCTATAGATGGAAACATTAATAGGATTAGTCTTAAATTCTCTATCTAGTACTTTACATTGTCCACACCAAGGGGCATAAAACTTCAATAATTTCATTGTATTTCAACTTTTATATTTTCACTAAACATCCAACTGCATTCATCTGTATTATGCCCTAGCTTTTTGAGTAATTCTTCACTATCTTCTATACTAGATAGTTCCTCATCTAATGTATATATAGTGATACTGCTATTACTATAATCTATTACTGCTAACTTCTCCATATTTACTCTTTATTTTTATGTTCAAAATCTTCACATATAGGGTCATTAGGTTGTGTCTCTGTATATAAGTCTTTTATAAGACAGTAACTAAATGTCTCACTTTGCTCAAACCATTCACAATCCTTACAGTATTTCATACTTTATGCTCTTCATTCCATTCTTTATTCCATGGTTTATCAGGCATCAATTGCTGTATTACCTTAATATTAGTAATATCAGCTTCTATATACCCATCATCCCAAGTTAAATCGACCCCTGTAAGAAGTCTTATAGTACCACTTTCAAGATGCACCTCATTATCTCCCATAGGTAGCCATATATTACTATCATCTCTTAAAGGAGGTTTATCAAAAGCTCCCTCTACGTTATCTGACATTATATCATCTACTGCAAAATATACTTTCATATTAAATTTCTGAATTATAGGTTTCTATGTAATCTCCACAACATTCACAAGGCTCATCAATACTTGTATATTCTCCATATTGTACAATAAACCATTGTAATAAATAGTTTAGTTCATCAGGGTTTTGTTTTAGCCAATCAGCTATTTTATTCATAGCTTCCTGTCTTTCAGTATCTGTTAAATTAATTTCTTCTTTACCATCTACTGTAAGACTATCACAAACACACCCTCTTACTAATTGTAAATTCATTCTTCTATTACTGTAAAATCATCAACACACCAATCAAGAAATTCTTCAGAAGGAAGAGTAATTTGCTCTTTTACATAATCTTCTAAATTGTATTCTTCAGCATCTATAGGAACATCTATAGTTCTAGTAGTACTTAAAGTTTCTGATATAGTTACCTCTATTTCCTTTGTTTCAGTACCTTTATTATAAGGAGCTCTGGGGTCATATTGAGCTCCTGCTGGATAATCACCATCTTGTGTCATAACAAATGTTTTTCTTCAAATAGTTTATATAATTTATCAGCTAATTCTGCTGCTTGTGGATGAGGTTTACCTGTCTTAGCTAAGAAAGAGCATCTTTGATTAAAGAAATCTTGCCAATCACTTACAAAACCTGTCATATATAGCTCACATTTAGTAGCTAATGGAAGTATATTTCTTGCCTGTTCAGGTCTCCACCCCAATTCAAGTAATTTAAAGTAAGAATTTTCAGCATGTAATAAATGTGATATAAGTATTTTGGTATCTTCAGAGTATATATAATTATTAAAAGTCTCTTCAGTAACACTGATACCCCCCTCTATTTGAAATACATCACACCAATGTGGTATAATATAAGTAATTTCTTTGTTAAATTTATCTTTACTATAGTTGCAGAAACGTGTACTCTCCATGCAGAAACTAAATTTCCTATGCCTTACAAATTCATGGGATACTCCTCTATCACAGATAAACCTTGCTGTAACTCTAGCAGAGTGATATTCACTAGGTTCAGTTATAAACTCTAGTAATCCATGCATTTGATTTTCTAGCAATACTCTATAGTTTGTAGTAATATAGAGATATTTATCTCCATCATGTTCATCTATATAACTTATAGAGTAAGGATTTTTATTAAAGAAATCTACTAATGCATAAAACTCCTCTCTACCAGAAGTCTTATAATCAGGAATAGTAAGATATACAGTACCATGCTCTAAAGGAGCATAGTGCCTGGATTCTATAAGTCTTCTTACAAAAGGAGTGGCAGAATCCTCTGATATACTATGAGTAGATTGATAACATACTTTACCTGCTTTTTCAATCTGCTTATATACTCCTAATAATCCTATCTCTTGTGATAATATTTCTACAGATGGTTCTATTAATTTCATGATATTCTATATTTTATAAGTTTCATAATCACCACAAGGAGTGATATTTTTTACTTCATAAGAATCAATGATAAGATTACCTCCTTCCATGAGGAATTTAATTCTTTCATTATCTTCTAATTGTTGCATTCTAGCATAATCTTTTGTAGAAAGGTCACACTCTATATGACCTTTCTTTAGTGTACCATCTAAATGGACGGGTAATAGTACTCTAAACATAATAATTACTGATTAATAAAATAATAATTTAAACTTTCTGTTTCTCTAGGAACATTTTCTAATGTAATAACCTCTATATAATCTGGTATAGGATATAGATGATTTCTTTGTTTATTTGTAGTTCTTGAATAACTAGTGTTATTAACTAATAACACCTTTCCACTCTGCCATTCTGCTATTGTAGTAGCATAACTTACTAACTTATCTCCAGTACTATATAGGTTACTTCCTGTGGCGGGTTCATGGTTTAAAAACTCTCTTACTACTTCTCTATTTCTCATTTCTTTCTTTCCTAAGATTTTCTATATCTTCTTTTGTTATTACAGGAACATCACATGCTTCTAAACGGTATATGGGTAGTCCTCTCCATTCTTTATGATACTCTATAGCTTGGTCATCAGTGTCAGCAACATACCAAATACCATTTATTTTAAATATTTTTTTAGATGCTGTCATATTATATCTTGTATTTAGGATTATATTTTATATTATATAAAGGGGTTAATGTACATCTGTCACTATAATATCGCTTAGCAATATTTCTAATCTCTTCAAGATATTTTGGGGTATTATAAGTCACTATATCTATCATATAGAAACCACCCAACTCTAATTTTCTTGTAATAATGCCCAATTGCAATTCACACAATTGTTGTATAAGGCAGTTTGCTGCTACAAAAGTGTCATCTGAATAGGCAATTTTAAGGTAGCAAAACACTAAATCAGGAGTTCTCATTTTCTAATCTTTTTATTTCATCATTAATATAAAACCTTGCTTTCTTAAGGTCTTCAATTTGTTTATCTTTACTAGTCATACCTTTTTCTTCTTTATGTCCAGCCCTTAGGGTATATTTTACAATATTTCCTATATTAAAATTCAAATGCCTTGTAATATCAATTACTTCTATACCACATTTATCTTTAAGCCAAGTATAATGACTTGGATGCTCTACTCTATTATATATAGATTTAGTAATATCCAGAGGGGAAACATCTACCTGCTTTTCTTTTACTTTATAATGTGTTTTAATATAATCTTCTGATATTATAAAGCTTTCAGTTTCTTTACTTACAGGAGATATACGAAAAGTTTTATACTCATATAATCCTGCTTTAATTCTATAGTACTGATAAGCAGTATATGAAGTACCGTCATGTACTATAGCTTCTATAGTATCTCCAATTCTTAATTGTTCTAGTTCTTCTTGTGTCATATTATTAGTTTTTAATGTACCCAACATGTTGGTAAACTACCATCTTCATTATAGCTTATTTTAGCATCAAGTTTACATCTTGTACAGAAAAAAGAACCAGCTTTTATCATGCATTGATGTAATACTTCTGCTACCTTAGGAGCAATGTCTTTAGGAGCTTCAACATTCCATTCATCATGTGCTGGGATGCAGAACTTCACTACATTAAATAGATTATTTTTCACTATATAATCAAAGAAATACACTGAAGCTACCTTAAATATTATAGCTCCTGTACCTTGAATTTCATAATTTGAGGAATATCTATCCCATGCAGACTTTTGTTTAAAAAAGTTCTTCACTCTTTGTACAGTAGCACATTCTGGATTAGTTTTTTTCATCTCTTTATAATATTCCCAATCTAATGTAGACATCCATTCTTTATCCTCCTTTAACTCTTTGTAATTATGAATATAGGATTTATGACCAGTAATACTACTAATCAGTATATAGCCTTTATCCCACCATTCTTTATGTTTTCTTTCCTGATAAGCTTTTAGACCATTAAATCCCTTCATATAGGCATTATATATCCTATTAGCTTCTTCTTCAGATAATCCAAAGTTTCTTTTTATAGTTTCAGCATTACCATTGTAATTAAAGGCAAACTCATAGCCTTTTGCAATTTTTCTAAGGTCATGATATTTATCTGTAACTACTGAGGTTGGGCAATCTTTAGGGATAATATCAGAAAATACTATTTTAGCAGTTAGAGTGTGCAAATCTTTATCTCCATGTATTAGCTCATCAAGCATAGCTTTATCATTTGCTATAGAAGCCATTAAGAAGGATTCTTCTCCTGAATAATCAATACTTATCCATGAGTTTCCTTTTTCTGCTACAAAGCAAGCCCTAGTTTCTTCATCTGAAGGAAGATTTTGCATATTAACATATTCTATATGGTTTATTTTGTCCTTACCTCCTGAATTAAGCCTTCCTGTAGAAGTAAATAACTGTCCAAAATTTGTATGTATTCTCCCACTTATAGGATTTATCTGCTTTATAAAAGTTTCTCCATAAGTAGAAGTGATTTTCACAGCCTTTTTATACTCTAAATAAAGGGGAATAAGACTACATTTATCTTTTTGTGGTTTTAAACTTTTTACATCAATACTATCCTTTTCTCCTCCTTTTTTTCTATCTTCTATAGTTACATTTACTCCATATTTTTTGAATAATGGAATTAATTGTTTTGCACTATTCCAATTCAAAGTAACTTGAGGTTCTAGATTGAATCCATTAAATAAATCTCCTTGTCTATCAATAAATATATAGGAGCTATTTGGTTCATTTTCTAAAATCCATTTATTACAAGCTTCTAAAGCATTATTAACTCTAATAGTATCTTTCTGGATTTTAGCTTTCCATTTTTCAATATCAAGCTTTACTCCACAGTATTCACAATATGCTAAAGGTATTACAAACTTATTTTCATAAACAATAGCTTTTTGTAATCCTTTCTCCTCTAGAGCTTTTTTTTGTTTATTCATTATTTGCTCAAGGTACTTAACATCATTAGCACTATACATTATAACATCTTCTGTTAGTCCTGCATACATTATTTTACCTCTAACACTTTTATCAAGCTCTATATTAAGATATTCTTCTCCTGCAGACTTTAAGCTCATTGAGTGATAACCTCTAGGATAACCTAGCCACATTAAACATTCTGCTAAAAATCCATCCCAAACTTGTCTTACTACTATATTATATTTAAACAAAAACTTTAAATCAAATTTTAAGTTCCATCCTAAAAATACTCTATTAGACTCAAGATATTCTTTATATAAGGAGATATTTATAGTAGAAGTGTCTATTACTATTTGAAAATCAAAACATCCTAATTGAAGAATCTTTAAGTCACATGTCCAAGGGTCTAATCCAGTAGTTTCAGTGTCTAATCCTACTACAGTAAGAGGTTCAAGTAGTTTTAATGAGTTTTCTACATCTATTATTTTATAGGATTCATTATTAAATAGTTCTCTATTATTAGTAACCAGATAAATCATTATTTACTAGTATATATTTCTAGAGTTTTAAAATCTACAGTATATTTATAATTCTGTAGAAAGTCAGTTCCTAAGATGCCATCTATTTTAGTTCCTGTATGAACTTCTAAAGCACCTAAGGTACTTTCAATACCTTCTGATACAAGAAATTCTATATCATAATTATTACCCATAATATCAACAAATGGTGCTATACAACTAAGTTCTTGAGTAGCATTACCTCCAATGCCTATAGTTTCATTATTAATATTATTAGTTACACAATTTATTAGCTTCTTATAAGGTGTATGTCCAATATGACATACATTACTTCCAGTATCTATAAGAAAATTAAAGGTATTATCCCCATTATTAAGTTCTATAATAGGCATACCACCATCCATATTTTTCTTTATAGAAATACTTTCTCTAGGATATTGTTTATTCTTCATAAAGAGATTAACTACACTTGCTGTTGCAGCTACTCCTGTCATTACTAATATTGCTTCTAAAATCATATATTATTATTTATTTTACACCTGTACTACCATGTCCTCCACGGTTTTCATTATTTAATCCCTCTACCCATTCAAAGGTAATCTTATTACTAAATAGCCATTTAATTTTCTGCCATATAGTAGCATATTGATTAGGCACTATCATAAACTGACAAATTCTGTCTCCTTTATGTATAGAAGTAGCTTGTAATGCTACACAATAGAATCCCCATTCATCATTATTACCATTATAACTATTATCAACATAACCACTTGTAGCCATGAGAAGCCCTAATTTCTTTGTAGTAGAACTTCTTTGTCTTATAATAGCACTAAAGCCTTTAGGTAATTGCATTGCTATACCTAATTTAATTAGTTGCTTATCAAACGATACTTCTCTATATTTTGTATTATCATGTTGTTTTAATCTTTCTGCTAAGGGGGCTTTAAATATATAATCCTCAGCAGCTCTTAGGTCTATGCAATCTCCCTTAGGATTAACAAATGGTGTTATATTACCTTGTTCATCCTTAGCCTCTGTATAAAGGCCTTTAGTCAATTCTCTTACTTTAATCTTCATTATTATATCCTTTTATAGTTGTTTTATTAGGTTGTTTAAACTGAGAAACTACTTCATTATTAGTAGTAGATTCTTTGTATTGGTATAGTTTAATACCAAATATTTTTATAGTTCTTATAGTTGCTGCTTCTTTATTTTTAGTATCATAGAAGCTTTTAATATCTATATTAATCACCAGAATTTATATGTTATATCTACCCATTTATTGTCTACATTCTTATAAAATCTTTGATTAGTAGTTTTACTATTTAAAGGTCCTCTATCCTTAATGTAAGGGCCTGTTTTTACAAAATCAAATAGTCCCATATCAAATAATGATGTACTTTTTAATCCATGTAATCCTGTATACCAGCATGTTTTTAATGAAGTATTCATCTTTACCCATTGTGCTAATAGAGCTAGAGAGGTGAGGTCATTTCCCTCACCTAAAAAGCATACACAAGTAATGCCTTTATTTTGCTCTATCAGCTCCTTCAATTTATTAATGGTTAATTCCTCACCTATATCTTCTCTAAGCTGTTTAGAGTGACAATAGGCACATCTATGAGGACAATTAGTGATATTAATACATAAAGATATTTCATCAGGAACTTCTGAAAATGTTACCTGTGTCTCTAAGTATTTAACCATCTATATCTTCAGCTTTTGTATAAACTCTTGTTTTTTGTTCTATTTGTCTCCCATTAGACCAATTACTTATCTTAGTTAAATATCCGATTATTCTATCCCACAAAGAGGTATTAGTAGAACTACACTTAGGGCATTTATCAAATGGTTGTTTTGCTATATAATGGCACTCTTCACATTCACAGTTAGGAATATTAAAAGTAAAGTACTTGCATCCTACTTCTGCAGCATATTTTATGAGATGCTTATATTGCTCTTTAGTTAAATGAGAATCTAAATTAATATGTGCAGCACTCCCACCATCAAGCATATCTCCACAGAAGTCTTTACCATGTAGATATAGTTTATCTAATACAGAAATATCTTCATCATTAGGTTTATAGATATAGCTAGCATAAAGATTAGTATCTTTAGGTACATAATAACCATCCTTTTTATCTCTATTATAGAGCTTTATAGCTGCTGATTCACAAGGAGTAAATTCAGTGTTAAACATTAATTCTTTAGTTTTGTGTAGAGCATTTTGTTCTTTTATAGTATTAAATATAATGTTACAAAACTCTTTATAAGAAGAATTATTATTACATTGTATTCCTAAGAACTCTGCTGCTTGGTTTAGCCCATTAATGCCTATAGTAAGGTATTGTTTCTTCATATCTATAAATCCTGCTTTATATACAGTTAAAAGGTTAGCATTATATAAATCTTTGAGTATTTCATTATAAGCAGTATGATATTTATAGATTCTTTCGAGAATACTTATTAAATATTTAGGAAAAAGTTTTATAATTTGCTCTTTATAAAGTGATATTTCTTCAAAACTTAAAGTATTAGGATTCTTTGGGAGAGGTAAATTATCTTTTAAAACTTCCCTATGCAATATAAATTGGTCTTTAATGCTATTTACAAAATCTTGAACAATTCTATTAATATTAAGTGTAATAACATTCTTAGAACCTGTCATTTCACTGAGTTGTCCATTTGTAAAATTAAATTGAGGTTTGTTAATTTTTGATGATAATCTACAACAAGAACTTAACGAATCTGCACTATCACTAATATATGTAAAAAATGAATTACCTTGAGAGTACTCTTCACATAAATAGTTGTATAAATCTTCATCTAAAAATTTACCATTTTGATATATAAGGCATGCTGATACTACAGGAAAAGTAAGAATACATTTTAATCTTTCTTGATTTAACCAATGAAGAAAGTCTTTCTGTAACCAATTAATAGATTCCCATTGTGCTTTAGTACTATCTGGATAATAAAAATCACTATACATAGCATCAAAGAAGGGTTTATCAAAGATACTAACATTCCAAAAGACTGCTTGATTTCCACGAGAACCACTTGGCTGCATTAGGCTATAGCATATTTGTTGAAAATATTGATGTATTTGTTTATGTATAGTTTGCTTTCTATTAGTATATTCTGAGGAGGCACTGAGCTCAAGTTTTTCATAATATTTATCTCCCCATTCTTTTCTTAGATACCAATCCATGCCTATAAAGGTGCTAGGGATGCTTACAGCCCCTTTAAACTGTGAAGCAATAGCAAATACTAAATTTATAAACATTCCACAGAAACTATCTATATTCTTAGGAGCTACACTTAATCCCCCTATTTCTTTAATACCGTTAAGATAAAATGGATATAAAGTAATAGCAACACAATAAGGCATACCTATTTGTGAAGAAAGGTCATGAAGATAGCATATTGAATTAGCATCCTTTACAAGCAATTTATAGTCAAAATCAGGGTACAATTCTTTTAGCTTTAATTCCCACATTCTAAGATTTACTTCAGCATTATCTTCTTTATGTATCTCAGAATTAAGAACTGCAATATTATGATTACTTACATTAGCATTATCATCTATAGTAGCATTAGCAGTATTATCAGATTTCTTAAATTTTTCTATGAATCTTATTTTCTTTTGAGCAGCTTCCCTAATATCTTTTCTACGTTGTCTATAAATAATATAAGCTTTAGCTATATCATAATACTGAAAGTGCATTAAAGACTTTTCTACAGCATTCTGTATAGTTTCTACATCAAGATTTTCTTTAGGGCAATCCATTAAGGCATACTCTACAATTCTATTAATCTGTTTTAGGATTAGTTCTCCTACATCATATCCACATTCTTTAAAAGCTTTAATTACAGCTTTTACAATCTTCTCTTTATCAAACTTTTCTAATGTTCCATCTCTTTTTATTACTTCCATATTATAATTTATTTAACCATTGTCTTAATGAATTAGGCTTATCAAGGAATATCCCATCAGGGACTTTAGGGCTATCCTTCAAATAATGTTGTAGTTCTTTACCTATAACAAAAGGGTCTCTTGCTTTATACTGACTATTTTTACCATATATAAGGTCTCCAGTAGTAAAAGTATCTTCAAAGTCCCATACTAATGGAGTTAGGGAATATCTATTTACTACAATAAATTTATAGGGTGCTATAGTATAATCTTTAAAATAATCATCCTTTGATATATTATCCCTTATTATATTAGCATATAACTTCCCTTGAATCATATAGCACCATTTATCAAAACTATGAGCAAAATCCCATTCTTTTGAGCTTGAAGTTTTTAAATCTACAGGAATTATTAATTTCTTATCATTCAATACTACAATTAAATCAGCCATACATCTATAGTCTACATCATCAAATGTAGCTTTAAACTTCAATTGATAGAACCTCTGTATTCTATCATCAAACATATTATTAGGCTCAAAGTAAAACTTTGTAGCAGGAGAAGTTCTAAGAGCATCTACCATCTTTAAAGCATCATTATAAATATAAGTGCTTATAATAGTTCTTCCATTAGCAAGATATAACAAGCCATAATATCCTGCACCATCCTCTTTAATTTTCTTTACTCTCGTTCTAGGTAGCCAGTGATTATTCCATTGTATATCTTCTATAACACTAATAATTTCATCTTCTGATATAGCTGTAAGGCTATTATATTTATTAGAGTACACAGAGAATAATTTTTTTACTATAGTAGCTACAGTATCTGATAGTTCATTATTAAGCTCTGCTACCATAAATCTCTCATTAAACTCTTCATCAGTACCTGTTATAAGAGTATCTACAATAGAACCCAGAGTAAGAGAGGGACTCTCTACTTTAGTAAATAAGTTACCTAAGTTATTGAATCCCTCTCTTTCATATCTAGCTAATGTACTGTAAGATAATGCATGGTCTCTCCTATATTCTTCTTCTGTAACTAGCCATGAAATATCTTTTAATGTTTTATTCATCATCTAAGTGTTTAATAGTAATTTCATAATCTATTTCCCCCTGTAAAGTATGTAGAGCACCAAGTTTTTTCTTTACTTTTCTTATGGTACTTTCTATGTTACATTTAAAGGTCAATAAATCTGTACTATAAATTAATATAGGGCATTGATTAGCTTCATCCATTAGTTTTTTCAGTATCTCCTTCTGCATAGCTCTTTATTATTTCTACCATCTGTAATAGCTGATGTTTAGTATGTACTTCAAAATACATGGATTTCTGCCCTGTTTTTTCATATAAATCATCTAAGTATTTAAGAAACATCTTCTTTTTAATATAAAAGACATCGTTCTCAATAGATTTAAGTTCTACCCAAATATCAATATTTTGATATTTAAAGTATATATCACATGTATATCTAATACCAATAATCTTATCTTTCTTACAGATTAATTTCTTAGGTCCTGTGATACCTTCTTCTATTCTTCTTGTATAAGCATACTTAGATTCTTCATCATAGAAAGGTGTTATAGGTTTAAACCCTTCCCATAGAGTTAATTGCTTAGGTTCATACTGAGGATTAAGCCCTAACTCTTTTAAAGTTATATAAGCAGATTTTTCAAGTTTACTTTTAAAAGTTATCTTACCTTCTTTACAGACAGTAGCATTACGTATCTTTTTATTACTGCTCATTGTTAAGTAGCTCAGTAAGACACTTTTTATATAGCCAATAAGTCTCTCTACTATTTGTTGCTACTTCCTCAATAGCTCGACTTATAAGTAATTTAGAAGCTTGCTCAGAGGCATAATTAACGGCTCTTAACATCTTTGGTACTACAGATTTCTTTACTTGCATAATACTTGCAAGTTTTCCTAATACATCATCTACAGTAGGAACTTTACTTTCTTTAATCACTCCGTACTTTTGCAATAACTCTGCCAATTCTTGGTTAAACCCTTCAGTATCTTTATTTTTAAAGATACTATAATTTATACCACTATAGAATCCTGCAAATAAATCTTCCATGCATATTTTCTCTCCTGTACTTAAAATTTTAAATTCTTTCATATCTATTTATAGTTTAATAATATATCTTGTCTAACATCTTTTGGTATAGAATCTAAGCAAAACCTAATAAATTCTTCTTGTTCACTAATACTCAAAGAATCAAAAATTTCTGTAGGGTCTACATCAACTATAATGTTTTTTGTAGTTTCAATCTGAACAGTCATACCATTTAATTTTTTCATCAAATCTTTTATAACATTCTTTGTTTATATCTTTCCATATTGAAGAAGGCATAGGTTCTTTAATTCTTGCATAGTGAGAAGGATGAGCTACAGTAATAATGCTGTTATTTTTACCTATAAAGGGCTTTAGCATCTCAGCTTGTTTACCAAACAGAACATAGATAAGGCCAGGATTTATCTCTGAAATGTGGTTTAATAAGGCAATTGTAAATTTTCTCCATTTCAAAGAATGTACTCCTGTCTCACCTACCTCTGTTGTTAATGCTGAGTTAAACATTAATATGCCTTGCTTACTCCAACTCTCTAATGTGGGGTCAAAGTTAATCAAATTATGTGGAATCTCCAAATCAATAACAGAATCTCTTATTACTTTTAGAGATGGTGATAATTGTTCTTCTGGAGTATTACTTTTATTACCAAATAAAATGCCTGTAGCAACTCCTTTCTGAGGGTAAGGGTCATATCCTATAAATATCATCTTACACTCTTTATAAGGACATAATCTAAAAGCCTTAAAAACATTCTCTATAGAAGGACATAGCTTATCTTTTTTAAAGGAAGAAAGCCATGATAGTAACTTTAGTAATTCCGTCCTATCAATGACTTTCATCCAATCACCAAAATATTCCTCTACTGTCATTTATTTTCTCTCAGTAATACATTTCATAGCTATTTCTAATAAAGAATCTTGAATACTTTCTTTCTTAAAGTCTTTGGGAATAATAATCCTATAAGGAGAATCTTCCTCAGTACCCATAAGACCTTCATAAATAACTTTAGATACATAGCTACAATCAAATCCATTTTCTACATTTAAAGGTATCACATTGCCACTCTTATTAAAGTCTATTTTATCTATTGGAAGATAAGCGCAAGTCCTTAACTTACCAAATTCACTACATCCAATAGGTACTGCAACTACATCAGCAGGATTAACAAGACAAGCTACTCCAATATTACCAAAGTAATTTTTAGAAAGCCATTGTGCAGAGGCTACATGCAATCCAGGGGCACATTCTACATTACTATCACAATTACACTTCTTTCTGTCAAGTATTACCATTTCTCCCATTTTAATAACAGTAGAATGACTATAATGGTCTGTATATACTTCTTTTTTACTAGTAGCTTCTACATTTCTATAAGCTACAAAGAATCCACACTTGGCAAGTTTTATACCAAAGTTATTTAGAAATTTATAAAGATTCTCTCTACATTGTCTATTAGTATTAAGAGACATAAGAGTCCAGAAGTTTTTATAAGTCTCTAATAATAGCTTATTTTTAGCTTTCTCTGCTTCTATAATAGACGATACTAAATCTGCTGGTAATGAAAGTGGTGACACATTCTTCCAATATATACAGCCATTCTTTACAGTAAGTATTTGAGAGCTTTTTATAGTTCTCTCAGTATTTAATATCTCCTTATAATTAGGGTCAAGTAATGCTTTAATTTCTTCATCACTCTTAAGAGTAACAAGTTCTTTAAATTGCTCTTCTGTAAGTTGCTGCTCAATAATTTCTCCTGAATCTAGGAAGATGCATGCCTTACTTCCTACTTTAATTATTTTTTGCATAATAGTTTTATTAAATCATTATTTATCATTGTATTATAAGCTTCTGCTCCAACTCTAAAAGCTTTAGTTTTAATTATTGCTTTTGTAAGAAAAATATTAGAACTACCTACATTTAATTGTGTAGACTGTAGTAGGGCTGTTGGTAATAGTTTTTCTACTTTCTGTATGGCTTCTTCATATTTTACTAATTTAGTAATTAAGGAGTCATATATACTCTTCTTATTAATAGTTGATATGTTCTCTATGCCTAAATACTTACCCCAGAAAAGACTAAATTTTTGTAGTATTTTTATTAGTAGTATAGTCTCCTGCTTTATAGATTCTGGCAAATAGGGGAGTAGCTTTCTTATTTTAAAATAAGATACAGGTATATCATATGAAGATAATTCACATTTTATTCGCCCCAATAGCTTAAATTCAATAAGTTCTCTATCTTTAAATATATCTTCTAAAGTAACAAATCTATTAGGAATTTCTTGTAATATCTTAGGTATCAATGTCTTGGGTGCTTGACACAAATTAAATCCTTTAAAGTCTGCTAAGTTTTTATACACTTCAAGATTTCTACTATCAGTTAATAATATTCCTCCCCTAATTTCAGTCTTTATACTATGTTTTAATAGCTTTATACTATTATAAATACTAGCATTATGAATATTGGTCTTGTAATGTACATTACTATACATTACAATTTTAATATCTTTTTGTGTACTAGTCTTAGTTTTCTTTTTCTTGAATTTTAGGTATTCTCTATCTGTTTTTACATCTAATACTATAGCATTTTTTACAAATTCTTTGGTTATCTTAGTTCTAATATTATTAAAGGCTTTAAAGTCTGAATTAATAATGGTAGTGAATACTCTATCTAGTACACCAATATCTCCAGTAAGTATAGAATCATCACATATAACATAATAGCCTTGAAAGTTTTCAATAAGATATTTTCTTAAGGTTGGAGAGATAGTTTTAGTTCCAGAAATAACCAAATATTTTTTATTTATTTCTAGGAATTGGTAATAAGTCTTATAGTCTTGTGTTATTATTCTGTTATTATTAATTAATCTAATAGTATTATCTGATAATCCATTTGCATGTGTTACACTACAATATAATACATTTTTAATGATGTCAATTTGTGATGTATTAAGAGTATATCCATATAATTGTATATTATCTGAAGAAATGCAACAAGGGTAACCAAAGCTTGAACAAGCTATTTCTTTATCAGATAATAGATTAAATACACATTTTTTATTTGCAACATGTAAATATTCTAAGACATTATTATAGTTTTTATGAAATTCTTGAGTTACAATATCATCCAGCTCTTTTTTAGCCTCTTTTAGTCTTTTCTCTATTATTTCTATACTTCTATTAGTATAGATAATATCTTCTCTATTTGGAGTTACATCAAGTTCTCCTATATTAAACTTAATAAATATTCCTTTATTTACAATAGATGCTAGAAAATCCTTAGCTTCTTTGGATAAACTATCACATGTGCAAGGATATAATACATTACCTAAAAGAAATATATTTTCTGTACGATAATTAGCAGCTTTAAAAGCATGATAATCTACTATTTTCCAATAAGTATTATAATCAAAGTCTGATATAGTATTATCAATATAAATATTAGGAAAGAATAGTAACTTTCTTAATGGTAATGAAAATCTATAAAGGTCAGTTCCTTTGATAGTTACTTCAAGACCATTTTTTTCATCAGTATTAATAGTACTAACTAAGTTAATAGAAATATTACCAGTATCTTTAGTCATTACATAACTATACTGTTTACCATTATAATAAGAAGTTATATAACCTATTGAAGTACAAGCCATTATACTAAATCTGCCTATACCAAAGCATCCTATAAAGTTATTACTTTCTCTTTTAGTACTACTTCCTATATTACAATATATTTCTTTAAATCTTTCAGGACTTAATCCTGTACCAAAATCTCTAATACTAATAGAGTTTTCAGTAACCTTAATAATAATAGGAATATCAGTAGTTCTTGCTTCTACATGACTATCCCAAGCATTACTTACTATTTCTCTTATAAAGGAATCTTCCGGCTTTGAATATAAATTAGATGATAACAATGTAGTTATAATATCTAAATTCTTGGGGTCAATACTTGTCTTATACTCTTGAATATCTCCTATTAATTGTATATCACTTTGTTGATTTTGTAGTATCATCTTTTTTTAAATTTAAAAGGGGAAATAGTAATATACTACTTCCCCTACATCATAACTATTAATCACACAAAAACTAAGAATTAATATACTTTACTTCAGAATCAAGTAAAATATGTTTCTTCTTCAATATTTCTATAAGCTTATCACATTTACAAGTGTTTTTAGCTTTAGGAGCTTTAAGTTTAGCATTATGCTTCTTCAAGAACTCCTCTAAATTTGCACTACTTACATTGGTAAAATTCTTACCAAAAGTTCTGTTTACTTCTTCTTTTAAATTCTTTGCAGTAATCTCTGCATACATTTCTTTTCTATCCATACTTATTTAAATAAAGGTGTTATATATTCTTTGAATTTTTCCTCTCCCATAATTTTTCTTGCATCACTTATATCTTTTCCTCCTTCAAATTTAGGTAATACTACATTAGTGAATCCTGTAGATTCAGCGAGCTTTATAGCATCTTTTAATCCTACATCATCATTATCAAGACATATAAATATTTTATTATATCTTGATTTAAGATTATTGATAGCAGTTTTACTCATACTATATCCCTCTCCTTGTATAGCTATTGCAGGTATATTAGTATGTATTGTAAGACATAAAGCATCTTTTAGAGAGGAGCATATACACAGTTTTTCTCCATGTTTAGGGATTTTAGTCCATAAAGAGATTACTGATTTATCATGACCATTAGACCATTTAAATCCTTTAGTATTGAGAGGCTGATATATTTTTATAGAAGCATTATTCTCTTTAAATTCTACATAAGCATAAGCTAATTTATCAGCTCCAAAGATATATGTCTTCCCATCTTTAATAACTATTTTATGAGATATAGGATATACATCAGCATATTTAAGCCATTCAAGAGTAATACCATAAGATTCCCAATAGTCTATATCATATTTTCTCCACTCTCTAACTTTACATTTTATCTTTATATTCTTACTTACACTACAGATAACCCGATGCTTTGGGGTATTAATAGTAATATCAGTAGATTTGAACTCTTTTTGTACCCTATCATACACTTCTCTAAAGCTACAATGCCACAGTTTACCTAATAAATCCCATAAATTACCGGATTCTCCTGTACTAAAGTCGGTATACCTAATATCAGTACCTTTAGGGCAATATAAGCCAAAAGAAGGCCTATTATCTTGCCTTAAAGGACTGTTTATTAGTATTGGTATCTTTGATATACCTAAGTAAAAAGCAGCAATTTCTGCCTGATTAAAGGATTCTATTGGATATAGAGCTTTGCTGCCTTTACTTATCATTTATGCCCAAGGGTCTGAGTTATTAGTATCAAAAGGCATATCTCCTGTAGTATTTTGTTGGAATGTAGTAGGAGTTACTACATATTCTCTTACAGGAGTTATTGCATATTCAGTATCTATACTTCTACCATTATCCATAGCATATTTAATATCTGAATTAATAGCTTTCTCTATCTTATTAAAGTTCTTAGATTTAATAGAAGCAAACTCCTTAGTATAAACAGTTTGATATTGTTTACCATCTTCTCCTGTTCTTACACCTAAACATACTCTAATAGGATTGTTAGGCTGATACCCTATAATGTCTCTAATATCACTAAAATCTCCTTTAGCAAGTTTAGAGAAAGTAGAAATATCTAATCTACATTCGCATAAAGAGGGGTCTATTTCAGTATTAAGAACATAAGAACCTGTAGCTTCATCCCGTTTTTCTATAGAAGGAATGCCAAGAAATATCTTAATAAACTTAGTAAGATTTTCTTCTCCTTCATAAGCTATCCTATAGTCTTTATCTATTTTAGCTTGGCTACCATTACTAAATGTAGGAATTATTCCATTTCTAATCTCATCTTCTGTAGCCCAAGTAGTTCTACCATATTTATCTATTATTTGATATTTACCAGACTTAGTACCCTGTACCTTGTTACTGGTAATAAAGAAAGACATAGTAAAAAGAGGCATATCTTTATGAGTAGGCTTCAATACTAAACTAATTCTAATATTCTTAAATTTCTTACCATCTCTTTCTACATCTTCTACATAGGAAGGTTCTTTTTCAAGTGTATAATTAAACAATTTCTCCAGTTCTTCTTTATTAGGATTAACTGCTACTACACATACTGGACATACACCAATATATCTTTTATACTCTTTTTGTTCTAATGATTGACCTTTTGCTATTGCCATTTTTTCTAGTTTTTAAATGATTAATGAATTAAAATGTTATTGTATTATTAAATGAATCTTCGTTATTTGCTTCTTCTTTACGTGGTTCTTCTATATCAACAGGAGGTACTATAGTATCTGGATAAATAAACTCATAAGTAGTTTTCTTGATAATCTTGCCATTTTTATCAACTTTATCAGTAGGAGTAATTACTTTCCTAATAATATCTTCAGTATGATACCCTGTTAGTGCTACAGTAGGAGCATCAGTAACTTCAATAAGTTTATTAAGTTCTTCTACTTCTTTTGTAAGCTCTGCAATCTGTTCTTGATACTTGTTTCTTTGCTTAATAAAAGCTTCTACATTTTGAGCTGTTCTTTTAATTCTAGCCAACTCAAAGCTACTAAATTTCTTCATTTGTCTTTGTGTTTTTAGTTATTAAATAAATATTCCATTACAATTAAATTTTACATTTCCCTTATCATCAGACTCTCCTATAAGAAATTTCTTTCCTCTTAAATGAGGACTTCTTGCTTCTCTTATAGTGCCTTCTCCTCCTATGAAAGAAAGATATGTTTTATTACTACTTCTATAGATTACTCCGACAGCATCAGCTTCTCCACAAAGAATGTCTGATGTCTTCCCTGCTAAATCAATACTCATCTCTGAAATTTCTTCACTATCTTTTAGTACAGTCTTATCTTTTACATGAGTAATTAATATAAGAGTATCACATAAAGGTCTAAACATATCTATAAGTTTTCTAAGAGCCTTTCTCATATAAGTATAACCACTACCATTTGGTAGCTGTCTTACATCAGCTTTAGGGTCTAAAACAGGTTGTCCTGTCTTAGGATTTATTACTGTCATACCATTAGCATCTTTAAGATAGCCATATTTAGCACCCATAGGAGTTTCTCTATATAGTTGATTAGCTACAGCAACACTTAGTTCTTCAAGCCTTGTAGCATTATCTATAGTAATTCTTTTAAAGGGGGCTTTATGAAGCTCTTTGCCCTTAGCTATAATAGCATCTCTAATTTCTTCAAGGTCTTTAGCTGTTCTAGCTTGTACTTTCATTACAGATAGTGCTCTATAGCCATTCTCAAGGTCTATAACAAGATTATCTTCTATAGAAGATATAAAGGAACTCTTGCCACATTTGGGCCTCCCGCCAATTATTAATAAACTAGGGTTATAATTTTCTACTTTACTTTTTTCTGTAGGTAATTCTATCATGTTTTTGTTTGTTAAAAATGTTATTTATTCTTGTAAACATGAAGGCTAGTAGAGTAACCTTGGACACTTTTGTCTGTTTCTTTCTCTCTAGTACTTCATAAACTTTTTGTATACCATTATAATCATTTGGTTTAGGCAATTCCTTGAAGAAAGAAACTGCACCATCGAAGAACAAGGGACATATGTTGCCATTAGCTCCGTAGTCTCTATCCTCAATGATTTCCATAAACCTAATATGATTTCTAAATTTGGTAATATCATACTCTTCATACTTAGTAAGACCATACTTGAATGGGCTATAAAGACCTATCACCATATTAGCATCTCTGGTGGTAGTCTTACAGTCTGCAAGTCCATCTGATGATGGTTTAATCCTATTGAGTTTGAAGTTCTCAATACCTTCCTGTGCTTGTGCTTGATGCTGAATCATAACAATGGTATAATTAAGTTGGTCTCTGAGAGTAATGCAATATTTTGACATTTTCTCTACAGTTTCCATCTTTTTCATACCACTTTCAGTAGACAAGTTAGAAGTATTATCAAGTAACATTATCCTATACTCTTCAGGGTCATCAGGAGTGTAAGGGTTTACTGGGTCTACAATCTTTATTTTGGTCATAGTACCATCAGCTTCCTTACTATCTACCTCTTTGAAGTTAAGATGCCCATGACTTAAAGCATAGTCTCTACATTTCTTATTTATCATACTACTACTAGTTTCCTAGCCATATCTGTTTGTAGTCTGGACTATTTCTTCAACCTTATCAAGGCTGCATCTGCATCTAGTCTCTGGGGCTGAATCTATTATTAATTTCACAATATATAATAGCCTATGCCTCCTCAAGTTAGCATATCAATTTCTTGACTTAGCTTTCGAGGAT
>ERZ808274.18-NODE-18-length-101037-cov-5.213553_pt1 | contig 101037 bp, 80 predicted proteins | sample MGYA00521277_ERZ808274 | MGnify/ENA primary metagenome ERZ808274 (study PRJEB31516, sample SAMN03275597) | gut metagenome | biome: mammalia-associated habitat; material: feces | host: Papio cynocephalus | place: Kenya | collected 2012-07-28 ... | reverse complement strand
CTTATCTCTGTTTCTTTCGGCATCTTGCTGCCGTAAGTGTTTCGCCATAGCCAGCCATACCTTCAACAATTCCTTTGCAACCTGCACGAAACAAGCAACAAACTGCGGTGAAATCAAATGGCCTACGTGGGATAAAGCAATTTTTCCGAAAAATGGAACAATGCCAAAAATCATACTGCTTTTCTTTGTGCAACGGAAAAAAAAGTGTAATTTTGAAGCACGGAAAGCACCAGAGCGTGCCGGCCGTAAGCCAGTCGGTCATGTAAAAAGCTGACCAGTACCAAAGAACTAAGCAAAACTATGAGTTATTTAAGATTCGAGAAAGCCCTGATGACCAACCTGCAGGAGTCGTTGACCAGGGAGCTGCTCCGCACGAACCGGTCGGGCGCGTATGCCTGCTCGTCCATAGTGGACTGCAATACCCGCAGGTATCACGGTCTGCTCGTAGTCCCCGTGCCTGGCATGGACGACGATAACCACGTGCTTCTCAGCTCGCTCGACCCCACGGTCATACAGCATGGCGCAGAGTTTCATCTGGGACTGCACAAGTATCAAGGCGGCACCTTCAACCCCAATGGGCACAAATACATTCTCGAGTTCGACTGCGAGAAAGTGCCTACGACCCTTTACCGCGTGGGCGGGGTGCTCCTTCGCAAGGAGGTGGTGTTCCAACACTACGACGACCGCATCTTGATCCGCTATACATTGGTAGATGCCCACTCCGAGACCAAGCTCTGCTTCCGTCCTTTCCTTGCCTTTAGGAGTGTCAAGCAGTTTACCCATGAAAACGCCACGGCAAGCCGCGATTATGACGAAATCAACAACGGCATCAAGACACGGATGTACGATGGCTACCCATTCCTGTATATGCAGTTCTCGAAAAAGCCCCAGTTTGTGTTTGCCCCCGACTGGTACAGAAACCTCGAATACCCCAAGGAGCAGGAGCGTGGCTACGCCTCTAATGAGGACCTTTATGTGCCTGGCTACTTCGAGCTGGGCATCCAGAAGGGGGAGAGCATCGTCTTCGCCGCCTCAACCTCCGAGAGTGACCCCACGACGTTGGCCGGCATTTTCGAGGAAGAGCGCAATAAGCGCATCCCCCGTGACAACTTCGTCCACTGTTTGTTCAATGCCGCCCACCAGTTTCATAACCGTTCCAAGGAGGGCGAGCAATACCTCATCGCCGGTTATCCATGGTTCAAGTGCCGCGCCCGCGACACCTTCATCGCCCTGCCCGGCTTGACACTCTCCTGTGAGGAGCGGCAAAATTTTGAGTTGGTCATGCGTACGGCTGCCAAAGGGCTCCGCGAGCTGATGGAGGGGAAGCCGGCGACGACTGAAATTCGCGAGATGGAGAAGCCCGACGTACCCCTCTGGGCGGTATGGGCCACCCAGCAATATGCCAAGGAGGTGGGTCGCGAGCGCTGTCAGAAGCTCTACGGAGGGTTGATCAGCGACATCGTGCATTACGTCATGGGCAACCACCATCCCAATTTGCGACTCGACGATAACGGATTGCTCTATGCCGACGGGCGCAAAGAGGCCATCACCTGGATGAACTCCACTGCCCACGGGCTGCCTGTCGTGCCCCGTACAGGCTACATCGTGGAGTTTAACGCCCTTTGGTACAATGCCTTGCGCTTCGTTGCCAGCATGAAGCGCGAGTTGGGAGAATCTGATGAGGCTGAAAAGCTGGAGCAGCTGGCGGCGAAATCGAAGGAATCGTTTGTCCAAACGTTCCTCAACGAATATGGGTACCTTTACGATTACGTGGACGGAGCGATGGCCGACTGGAGCGTTCGGCCCAATATGATTTTCGCTGCCGCCTTCGACTACTCTCCGCTTGACGAGCGACAGAAGAAGGGAGTGGTCGATATCTGCACCCGTGAGCTGCTCACCCCCAAGGGACTGCGCACCCTGTCGCCCAAGAGCGGAGGCTACAGTCCGATGTATGTAGGCCCCCAGGCGCAGCGCAACTACGCCTATCATCAGGGCACGGCATGGCCTTGGCTGGCGGGATTCTATATGGAGGCGTGTCTGAAGCTCTACAAGCGGTCGCGCATCAGTTTTGTCGAGCGATTGATGGCGGGCTATGAGGACCAAGTGTTTCAGCACTGTGTGGGTACGCTGCCCGAGCTGTTCGACGGCAATCCACCCTTCAAGGGGAGGGGCGGCATCTCCTTTGCCATGAACGTAGGGGAGCTGTTGCGGGCAAATGAATTACTCGAAAAGTTCAAATACCAAAAATAAGGAGGAACTCAATTTATGAATGTGTTAATGTTTGGATGGGAGTATCCTCCTCATGTGTACGGCGGACTGGCTACAGCCAACTTCGGAATTACTGAGGGCTTGCACGCTCAGGGCGATGTAAACGTCACACTCTGCCTGCCACATCCATTTGGCGACGAAGACCAATCCTACTGTCACATCGTCGCCATGAACCGCGTGCCCGTCGTATGGCGGGATCTCGACTACGGATTTGTGGAGCAAAGGCTGGGCGGGCTCATGACCCCCGACTACTACTTCCGGCTTCGTGAACACATCTATGCCGACTTTGGGAACCTGCATGTCAACGAGCTGGGCGCACTGGACTTTGCGGGAGGCTACCCGACCAACCTGCATGAAGAAATCAACAACTACTCCATCATCGCCGGAGTAGTGGCGAGGACGGAGCAGTTTGACATCATCCACGCCCATGATTGGCTCACTTTTCCTGCCGGCATCCATGCCAAGCAGGTCAGCGGCAAGCCGCTCTGTATCCATGTTCACGCCACCGACTTCGACCGTTCGCGCGGTCACGTCAATCCAACGGTGTACTCCATAGAGAAAGATGGCATGGACAACGCCGACTGCATCATGTGCGTGAGCGAGCTGACACGCCAAACGGTCATACATCAGTACCACCAAGATCCCAAAAAAGTGTTCACCGTGCACAATGCGGTCTATCCGTTGAAACCCGAAGCAGCCGCCCTGCCACGCCCAGACCATAGGAACAAGGAGAAGATTGTGACCTTCCTGGGCCGCATCACGATGCAGAAAGGGCCCGAATACTTTGTCGAGGCGGCCAGTTTGGTGCTTCACCGCACGAGCGACATACGCTTCTGTATGGCGGGGTCGGGCGACATGATGAACCAAATGATTTACCTTGCCGCAGAGAGGGACATCGCAGACCGTTTCCACTTCCCAGGATTCATGCGCGGAATACAGGTCTATGAGTGCCTGAAGGACTCCGATGTCTATGTCATGCCGTCGGTCTCGGAACCCTTTGGCATCTCCCCGCTGGAGGCCATGCAGTGTGGAACGCCCACCATCATATCCAACCAGAGCGGCTGTGCGGAAATCCTGACCAACTGTATCAAGGTCGATTACTGGGACACGCATGCCCTCGCCGATGCCATCTACAGCATCTGCAACAACGAAAGCCTCTTCGACTATCTCTCCAAGGAGGGCAAACGGGAGGTGGACCAGATCACCTGGGAGAAGGTGGGAGCGTGGATTCGCGAGCTCTATCTGCGCACACTCGGATGGAGTCGGCCATGACCCGCACGACGGCGCACTGCTTTTACTCTTTCACCAACAACGCAAAGCCAAACATAACAATAAAGAATCTGTGATGAAAACAATTTGCTTGTATTTTGAGATACACCAGATAGTACACCTCAAGCGCTACCGCTTCTTCGACATCGGGGCCGATCACTACTACTATGACGACTACGAGAATGCGCGAAGCATTGCCGATATCGTGGAGCGCAGCTACATGCCGGCGCTCAATACCATTGGAGAAATGATACGGGAGCACGGCGATTACTTCAAGGTGGCGTTCTCCTTGTCGGGCGTAGGCATCGAGCAGCTGGAGATGTATGCCCAAAAGGTGCTCGACAAGTTGCAGGAGCTTAACCAGACGGGATGCGTGGAGTTTCTTGCCGAGCCTTACTCCCACGGTCTTTCCTCCTTGGTCAACGAAGGAGTGTTCCGCGACGAGGTGAGGCTACAGATGGAGAAGATCAAGGAATACTTCGGTCAGGAGCCGAAGATATTCCGCAACTCGGCCCTCATCTACAATGACGAAATTGGCAATACCGTCGCCGATATGGGCTTCAAGGGACTGCTTACCGAGGGGGCAAAGCACGTTCTGGGATGGAAGAGCCCACACTATCTCTACCATTGCGCGCTCAATCCGAAGTTGAAGCTGTTGCTGAGGGACTACATGCTTTCCGATGACATCGCTTTGAGGTTTAACAACTCCGACTGGGATGAGTACCCACTCTTTGCCGACAACTACATTAAGAAGATTGATCGGTTGCCCGAGGAGGAGCAGCTGGTGAACATCTTCATGAACCTCTCGGCCATCGGCGTCTCTCAACCGCTTTCCAGTGGCATCCTTGAGTTTCTCCGTGCGTTGCCCGAGTGTGCCAAGCAGCGCGGCATCACCTTCTCCACGCCGTCGGAAGTGTGTCTGAAGATGAAGAGTATGGGGCAGCTTGACGTGCCCGACTCGCTGTCGTGGATGGACGAGGAGCGCGATGTGAGCACATGGCTCGGCAATGCGATGCAGCGGGAGGCGTTCAATAAGCTGTATAGTGTGGCGGACCGGGTGCGCATAGCCAACGAACCGTCCATCAACCTCGACTGGATGTACTTGCAAGCGTCCAACAACTTCCGCATGATGTCTACCAAGCCGTCGCACGTCGGGGTGGAAAGGGGCATCTTCTCATCGCCCTTCGACGCCTTCTCCAACTACATGAACATCCTCGGCGACTTCCTAAGCCGCGTCCGTCAGCTGTATCCAGAGAGCATTGAGAACGACGAACTCAACTCGCTCCTCACCACTATCCGCAACCAAAGTGAAGAGATAGAGGTCAAGGACAAGGAGGCTTCGCGGCTTCAGGCGCGTGTGGAGAAGCTCGAAACGGAGAACGCCAAGCTCCATGATAGGCTGGACAGTCTGGAAGAAACGGCCAAAGAGGAGCAGCCGAAGGCCAAGACCGCACCCAAGACTGAGCGTAGCTGTACACGCAATAAGGCGGTTTCAAAGTGAGAACTAAGGAAAGTGAATAAGCCATAGAAGGCAGTGCCCTTTTTGGCAAGATAGATAACATAACTGATAATCAAAGCAAAAGAAGAAAAAAAGAAAAAAGTAACAAATTCCGCCTAACCTATGCCAGACCTTCATAGTGGTAGTATGGCACAGCCTACAAGGTATGGGTGAGGGCACAAATCTTTTTGGTAAATATAGCATTGACTATTATTGTGGTCTTCCAGAAAAAGCGTAGGAAACTTGATTCTGAATAAACAACCACACCAATAATGGTTGGCTTCTCCGTATATGCATAGGTGAGCCTGACGACTGATTCATGAAATGTCAATGTTCATGCCCGATGTGGGCGTGGACATTCTTATAATCAGTCGGGTGGTTCAGATATCCTACGCTTGCCACGGAAGACCGTAAGGGTGGTTCACGCCCCTTTTCGTGTCTGTATGTATAGCCTGATGATAGTTGAATGCGTCATAACAACTATCAGACAATGGCTAACAAGAATTTAAATGCAGCAAAGAAAGCCAAGAAAGATGAATTCTATACCCAGCTCTCGGATATAGAACGCGAGCTTCGCCACTACAGGAAGCACTTCCAAGGCAAAACAGTGCTTTGCAATTGTGATGACCCTTACGAGAGCAATTTCTTCAAATACTTCGCACTTCGCTTCAACCAATTAGGCTTGAAAAAGCTGATATGTACCTGCTATAACGGCTCTCCTATCCAAGGGAATGAGCTTGTAATCAAGTTTGAAGGGTTCGATTCCGAACCTACCAAGGTGGCTTACAAAGTAGAAATCACGGAGGTAAAAGACTTGAATGGAGACGGTGCTGTCGATTTGACCGATGTAAAATATCTCTTGCAAAACGAAAAAAATGTGATGTCAGTATTGCAGACGGGCGACTTCCGCTCAAAGGAATGTATCGAACTTCTGCAAAAATCAGACATTGTAGTAACCAATCCACCTTTCTCTTTGTTCCGTGAATATGTGGGACAGCTAATGGAATATGGGAAGAAGTTTCTTATTGTAGGGCATCAAAACGCTATCACTTACAAAGAAATTTTCCCTTTGCTAAGAAACAATAAGGTATGGTTGGGGTATGGATTCAAAGGCGCAGCAGCTCATTTCTTCTCCCCTTATGACGACACTGCTACTGCCAGCAGCCATAAAGAAGACATGATACGAGTGTCGGGGGTAAATTGGTTTACCAATTTGGAAATACCCAAACGCAATGAACAGCTTGATTTGGTATGCAAATATACGCCAGAAGATTACCCTTATTATGACAACTACGATGCTGTTAATGTAAAGAAGACACAAGACATACCTTGCGACTTTAACGGAATGATGGGGGTTCCCATTACGTTTTTGAACAAATACAATCCCGAACAGTTTGAAATTATCTGGCAAGCAAGTGGAAACACACGCGCTTCAGCACCGAAAGAGATTCTGAAAGAGTTGGGATATCATCCTCACCAAGAGGACAGGGGAGGGTGCGGAGTTATCAATGGAAAAAGACAATATAGCAGGATTATAATCAAGAATAAACATCCTAAATCACAAACATTATGATGACCATCAAGCAAATAGAAGTGACCGTCGGCGAAATTACCAACGGCTACATCAATAATGACGAAAAAGGCGTGCGGGGATATAATGGACAGTTAGACATTCGTCCTCCTTATCAGCGCGAGTTTATTTACAATGAAAAGGAGCAGCAAGCTGTAATCACTACAGTAATGAATGAGTATCCTCTCAATGTGATGTACTGGGTGAAACGAAGTGATGATGCTCCTTGTCCCTATGAGGTAATGGATGGACAGCAACGCACACTTTCCCTTTGCGAATACGTGGACGGGCAGTTTGCGTATGACTTCAAATACTTTAGCAATTTGACACCCGACATCAAGAAAAAGTTCCTTGACTACAAGCTGATGATATATGTCTGCGAAGGCGATCCATCGGAAAAGCTGGAGTGGTTCAGAACCATCAATATCAAAGGAAAGCCCTTGAATGAGCAGGAAATACGCAATGCCATCTACGCTGGACCGTTTATCAGTGATGCTAAACGCCACTTTTCCAAGAAAAATTGTGGCGCATATCGTTTAGGAAAGGACTTAGTCATCGGCTCACCGGAACGGCAAGATTTGCTTAAACAGGCCTTGGAATGGATGGCAGAGCATGAGAAAAGGGAAGGAAAGATGACCAGTGCCGTTCAGTATATGGCTGTGCATCAGCACGACCCCAATGCAAATAACCTATGGACGTACTACCAGAACGTGCTGAACTGGGCTAAAACGAACTTCGACTTGAAGAAGTTTAAAAAGATTATGAAGGGACTTGACTGGGCCATGCTCTATGAAAAGTATTATGATCAGACGCTCGATATAGAGCAAATGGAGGAGGAAATGTCAGTACTTGTTCGTGATGGTGAAGTGCAGAGGAAACAAGGAATTATCCCTTATGTGCTCACACGCGATGAACATTGTCTCGATTTGCGTGCTTTTCCAGAAGACATCAAGCTGTCGGTATGGGAAAAACAGAGTCACCGATGTGCAATTTGTGGTCGTGAGTTCGATTTCGAGGAAATGGAAGGAGACCATATCACACCATGGCGTGATGGAGGAAGGACGGTAGAAGAAAATTGTCAGATGCTTTGCAGGGAGTGTAACCGAAGAAAGGGGGCACGATAGACTTTGGCGAGCGGGATGGAAAGCAAATGAAAAGGTGAGGCAATGACTTGCCGACTCATCTGAATCGTAATGGGCGGCAGGCCATTTTCCATCATTGTTGGCATTATTATGTCCCGAAAAGCCTACGGGTAGCACTCGATTTTCATCTGAGAGGTAGCCTCTTCGGTTTTATCTCTCCACACTTCTTACGCCGTTGGAGAAGGAGCGTGCGTCCATTCGCTTCTTGCCAGAGAGCTGAACCTCCAGGAGTTCGAGTTGGAAGTCGGTTGCGTTGGCGTAGATATGGCCCTTTTCTATGATGAAAAGGCCTGGCTTATCAGCGGCCTTTCGGGTCGTTGGCGAAGCCTTGTAAATCTTGAGTGTCGTCGCCGGTTTGCCATCGATGGATACGGTTGTCCATGCGCCGGGAATGGGACTGAGCCCTCGGATGAAATCATGGAGTTGCTTTGCAGACTGATTCCAGTTGATTTCGCAGGTATCTTTGAAAATTTTGGGTGCGCCTTTCAGCTTTCCCACGAGCTTAGACTCGTTGACGATATACTCCTGGTCAGTGCTGGGAATGCTGCCGTCATTCTTTAAAATCAGTTCGATGGTCTCACAAGCGGTGTCTGCCCCAAGGTGCATCAAGCCATCGTAGACGTACTCCACGTCGGCATCGGGTGGGATAGGGAACCGGTGCTGCATGATGATGCGCCCCGTATCGACGTGCTTGTCGAGGAAGAACGTCGTTACACCCGTCTCCGTCTCGCCGTTGATGATGGCCCAGTTGATGGGTGCCGCGCCACGATACTGCGGCAATAGGGCTGCATGGACATTGAAAGTGCCGAAGCGTGGCATGTCCCAAACGACTTCGGGGAGAAGGCGGAAAGCCACAACGACTTGCAAGTCGGCCTCCATGGCACGCAGTTGTGCGATGAATGCGGGGTCTTTCATCTTCTCTGGTTGGAGGACGGGGAAGTTATGTTCCTGTGCGTACACCTTTACAGGAGGCGGTTGCAAGCGGTCTTGGTGGCGGCCGACGGGCTTGTCAGGCTGCGTGACGACACCCACGACGCGGTAACCATTCTCCACTAAGGCGCGAAGGGAGGCCACAGCAAAGTCTGGCGTTCCCATGAATACTATCTTCAAATCCTTTTTTTCCATGTCTTTTTACTCCGTTTTTGTTGCGTTCAGTGTGCGGCGTAGTGTGCCGTTTCATCCACAGTAAACCTCACTCTGTGCTGTAATCGCGTATGACCTGCCTGTACATGGTGTACATCCGTGTGCGGGAGATGTAGCCGACCAGATGCCCTTCGGCACTCACCACAGGCAGATAGTCGGCTCCTGTCTTGTCAAATGCCCGCATGACCTGCTCCATAGGCTCAGCGGTGGTAAGCCTTGCGGGAGGCAGGGTCATCAGTTGGCGGACGGTAAAGCGGTGGTACAGCTCTGTCCGGAAAATCACGTTGCGTATCTTCGTTAAGTCTATCTCGCCCAGCAGGTTGTCGTTGTCATCGGTCACGGGAAGGTAGTTGTGGCGGTTTCCACTGATGGCGAGCACCAGTTTTCCCATTTCCATGTCGGGACGCACGGACGTATAGTCGCGCTCAATGATACTGTCCATGCTCATCAAGGTCAATACCGAGTGGTCCGTATGGTGTGTAAGCAGCTTCCCCTCACGAGCAAGACGGAGCGCATAGATGCTGTGACTCACAAAGATGGAGATGGTGAGGTAAGCGCTTACCGCTACTACAATCAGCGGGATGAATAGGCTGTAGCCTCCCGTCAGCTCCGCAATGAGAAAGATTCCCGTCAATGGGGCATGCATAACCGCTGCCATCACACCCGCCATGCCATAGAGTGTGAAATTCTTCTCGGGCACATAGTTGCCGATCTGGTACATGTTCCACACACGGGCGAAGAGAAATCCAAAGGAGCCTCCAATGAAAAGCGAGGGGGCAAAAGTACCTCCGCAGCCGCCTGCCCCGTTGGTTGCGCTGGTGGCAAAGACCTTTGTAATCACCACCAAAGCGACGTAGAGCACGAGATAGCTGCCCTTCTCTGCAAAGAGAGACTCTTGCATGACGGTGTACCAATCAGATTCTGTTTTGCCTTCTATGAAGACAGCCAAAGTGTCATAGCCCTCACCGTAGAGGGAGGGAAACAGAAAAATGAGGGTACTCAGCGTGAGACCGCCGATAAGGAGTTTGAGATAAGGCCACTTGGACAGTCGTGCATACCCGTCTTCGCACCACGACATGGTGCGGATAAAGTAGATAGAAACGAGTCCGCAGCCCACACCGAGAAGGAGAATGGCGGGCAGTCGGTCGAGCAGGAAGATGCTGTCGGTGTGGAAATTGAACATGGAGGATTCCCCTGTGAAGAGATAGGAGAAGCAGGTTGCTGTGACCGAGGAGATGAGAATGGGCAGGAGCGATGCCATGGTCAGGTCAACCATCAGTATCTCAATGGTGAACACCAGGCCCGCTATAGGTGCCTTGAAGATGGCAGCTACGGCAGCTGACGCGCCACATCCGACGAGCAGCATGAGCCGTTTGCGCTCCAAATGGAAGAGTTGTCCGAGGTTGGACCCAATGGCCGAGCCGGTCAAGACAATCGGCGCCTCCGCTCCCACCGACCCACCAAAGCCGATGGTGATGGCCGAAGCCACTACCGACGACCATGTATTATGGGGCTTGAGGTGACTTTGCTTCGTGGCAATGGCATAGAGCACGCGTGTAATACCGTGCGAAATGTTGTCTCTCACGACATATTTGATGAAGAGTGAGGTCAGCCATACGCCAATAATAGGGTAGACAAGGTATAGCCAGTTGATGCCCGTGATGCTGAATCCTGAGGTCAACAGCAGTCTGATGTGCTGGATAAGGAAGTGTAATAGCCAAGCAGAGACTGCTGCAAGAAACCCAATGACAAAGGCAAGCAACAGGAGAAACTGTCGGTCGGAGATGTGATTTGCCCGCCACAGGTCTATCCGCCAAGCTATAGACCGGTGGTTTCCGGTCGGGTTTTCCTGCCCGTAAAGGTCGTTCATCGCCACCTTTTAATTCCTAATGATGGTCACTATGCCGTCTTCTGTGAGCTTGATGATGCTCGATGGCTTGTGGGATTTGTGCTCCTGTCGTCTCGACTCGCACACATAATCGACCGCATCAAGTATGGCGGGGTCTATGTCGCGGTAGTTTTGCGCAGCAGGATGTCCGCTGATGTTGGCCGATGTGCTCACGATGGCTTTCTGCATGCGGTAGCAAAGTTCGTGGGAGAAAGGCTCATGGGTGATGCGTATGCCCACAGAACCATCCTCGGAAATCAAGTTTGGGGCGAGGTTGACGGCATGGTCGAGGATCAGTGTCGTCGGTTTGTCGGTCGTAGCGTCAATCAAATCCCACGCCACTGCGGGCACATTGCGCACATAACGTTGCAACCGTGCGTCGCTGTCTACCAAGCAGATGAGGGCCTTGGCATCGTCGCGCTGCTTGATTTGGTAGACCTTTGCCACGGCTTCGGCGTTGGTAGCGTCGCATCCGATGCCCCATATCGTGTCCGTAGGGTAGAGAATCACCCCGCCCTTGCGCATACAGTCCACTGCGTTTTTTATGTCTTCTTCTTGTTTCATCCTTTTTCCTTAAACTATTAATCGCTGTTAGTAGATGCGAATGCGGTCGCCTATTCTCACTTTATAGTCACGAGAGGCCAACTGAGGGTTCATTTTCATCAGACTTTTGAGCTGAATGCCAAATTGCTGGGAAACCTGATAGAAGCTGATGGCATCGGAAATCTGATAGAATGGACGATCCTTGTATCGGTCTTTTGGTGCGCGCTTTTGTTTCTTCGAGAGCCAAACGATTTCTCCAGCGTGCAGTTGGGCCTTCGGGTCTCGCTCGTTGAAATGAGCCAGATGTCTCGCATGAATGTCCATTTCCTTGCCGATGGAAGCGTAGGTGTCACCCTCCCGGGCCACGACATAGAAGTTGTCGTTGAACTTCAGCACCCTGTGCATGTTGATTTTTCCGAGGTCTGGCCTGCCAATGGGACTCGTTTGTGCCGCGGGTAGGCCGCGCTTGTTGGCGTCATGTGCCACGATAGGGCTGGCCTTGTCGTGTTCGTGCAGCTGGTAAGTTTCTATGATGTCGATCAGTCGGTAGGCATATTGGGGGTTGGTGGCGTATCCTGCGCGCTTCAATCCATGCGCCCAACCCTTGTAATCGGTCTTGTCAAGGCTGAACAGACTTTTGTAATGTGCCCGGTTGGCAAGAAACTTACTGTGGTCTTCAAAGCTCTCCAGCGGACTATTGTACACACGGAACAGCTCTCCGCGGCGGTCATCGTCATGCCGCATGGTGCGTCCCGTCCAGCCATGACACTTGATGCCGAAGTGGTTATTGCCCTTTATGGCCAGGTCACTGGTCCCCGCGCCACTCTCCAGCAACCCCTGTGCCAGCGTGATGCTCGCAGGAATGCCGTATTTGTGCATCTCCACAATGGCGATGTCCTTATACTTGTCTATGTAGTTCTGCCACCTTTGATTCCACCTTATTTGTGCCTGGAGGGGCATATAGAATCCTGTCAGCAAGAGAAATGCAATGAGAAAAAACCGTTTCATATAAGCCCGAAAAGTATTTTGCCCGCAAATTTACAAAATTCTTTCTATTCCGAGGCGGTTCGTTCCCGTTTTTTTCGCTACTTTTGCACCCTATGAAGATTCTCCTCGCCATAGGTTCCAACGTGCGACAGACGCAGAACATCGCCGAGGCCAAGCGGAGACTGCGCCGCCTCTTGCCCTCCATTGTCTTCGGACAGGAAGTCTGGACTGATCCGGTAGGTCTCCAATCCGACCGTTTCCTCAACTTGTTGGCCTACGCAGACACCACCTTTTCTCCAGCCGAACTTCAGCAACGACTCAAGCAGATAGAGCGCGAGATGGGCGACAGCCATGAGAATCACCAGGGCGGACGGGTGCTTATTGACATTGACCTTGCCGAATACGATGGACAGACCATCAAAGAGGTGGTGTGGCTCAAACACGTTCAGCCCGCAAAACGGCATAAAACAACGACCTAAAATATGAAAAAAATCCTTTCTTTTTTCCTCTTTCTTCTCTGCTGTCCGGTGACATTCGCTCAACAGTTCGATGAATTTTTCACGGATTCCACGCTCCGAATCGACTATAATTTTGCTGGTGACGCCAACCATCAGTGGATTGCGCTCGACCAACTCAACCGTTCGCCGCGCTGGTATGGCAAGCGTCAGCACCTGGCAGAGCTGCCCGTGGAGGGCAATGGGCAGATTACCGTCCGCTCACACCGCTCGGGCGAGGTGATTTACCGCAACTCTTTCTCCACGCTCTTCCAGGAATGGCTCTCCTATCCCGAGGCCAAGACCACCACGCGGTCGTTTGAAAACGTGTTCCTTGTACCCTTCCCGAAGGACACTATCGACGTGACGGTAGAGCTGCGAAACAACCGTCGTGAGGTCATCACGCAGATGACGCACACCGTTGTGCCCTCCGACATACTCATCCGCCGCATTGGTGAGCGCGACATCACACCCTATTGGACGCTCCAGCAAGCCCGCGACACGTCTCGTTGCATCCATATCGCTTTTCTGGCCGAGGGCTATACGGAGTGCGAAATGCCGGTTTTCGAAGAAGATTGCCGTGTCGCCACCGAGGCGCTTTTTGCCCATGAGCCGTTCAAGTCGATGCGCGACCGTTTCAATATCATTGCCGTGAAGGCCGCTTCCCGTGAGAGTGGCACGTCGGAACCGGGCAAAGGGGTATGGAAGGACACTCCGCTCAGCAGTCATTTCAATACCTTCTACAGCGACCGTTACCTGACCACGCTCCACCTCAAGGCCCTCCACGACTGCTTGGCGGGCACACCCTACGAGCACATCATTGTCCTTGTGAATACCAACAACTACGGTGGTGGCGGCATTCTCAACAGCTATAACCTGGCGATGGCGCATCATCCAGCCTTCAAACCCGTTGTTGTCCACGAATTTGGCCATTCTTTCGCCGGCCTGGCCGACGAGTATGCCTACGAGGCGGAGCAGATACCCATGTATCCCCACGACGTTGAGCCATGGGAACCGAACATTACCACGAAGGTAAACTTCAAGGGAAAGTGGGAGAACCTTATCGGAAAAGTCGACGGAGTGGGCTTCTTCGAGGGCGCGGGCTACTCGCTCAAGGGTGTTTGGCGGGGCTGCAAAGACTGCCGTATGCGCACCAACAGCAACCCGGAGTTCTGCCCTGTGTGCCGTCAGGCATTGACCCGGCTCATCAATTTCTACACTGAATGACCCTGAGGAGACTTCTCCTTATATTATTAGTCATCGTCCACGTGTCGGCTTCCCCACAAAACAAGGAGGCCGACACGGAGGCCTTGGGGCGTGCCTTGGAGTATTTTCAGTCGCAGAAGTACCACGAGGCACTGCTCATCTTCCTGCGTCTCGACCAGACCTACCAGCTCAATGCACGCTATAAGGCCTACATTGGCCTGTGTTGTTATTATGATTGGGAGTACAAGAAGGCTGCCGAATACTTCGATACCTATCTTCCCAAACTCGGAATGCTTTCTCCCGAGGAGCTTTCCGTCTATTACTATGCCGACGGAGAGTGCCATTTTCAGCTCGGTGCGTACCAGAAGGCCATTCCCCTCTACCAGTCTGCCCTTGCCATCTGCCCCGAACGCGACAAGGGTGATAACTGGTTTCGGCTCGGTTTCTGCCATTATTTTCTGCACCAACCCGCCTTGGCACAAGGCTGTCTTTTGGTGGCGGAATACTATTATGCCACATTTCGCAACACCCCCGACCGCCAAGCGCGTCGCCAGCAGATTGCTCACATGGTGAGAGGACTGCGCCCCAAGTTGGTCACTCAACCCACGCCCGAGGCTTTCGCACCTCCTCCCGTCCGTCTTTCCTTGCCTGTTGTGGTGGTGCCGCTTTCCCCATTGCCCACCGATACCATGCGACAAGCCTTCAGTCCCCTTGCTGAAGCGGCTTTCTTTTCACCTCTTTTCCTCCCCCGTATCGTGCATCTTCGCGCCCAATCGGATGACTGCCCGCTGCGATTTGGTCGAAGCAATGGGTTCATAGAGGCATAGCTGGTCAAAGTGAAGAAACAAAATGATGTATTTTTCTTGATGATTATGCCATTATTACACCACAAAGAAGAACGCCGTTTGGCTGCTCACCAATGCACGTTATACTTACAGGAAGCCCCGGAATACTTACTGCTGCAGCCCACCGATGCCAACGACCGCAAGGAGATGGATCTTGAGGTGGGGGCCATCAGACAGGCTACCGACGCCAGATTCCTGCTCGTTGCCATCCATATCGACCGATGGTTCGATGAATTGCCGCCCTGGGAGGCACCGCCAGTCTTTGGAAAACGTCCTTTTGGCAACGGTGCGGCAAGGACATTGGCCGACATTCTTCAACTCATCGCCGAACTAAGGCGGATCGGACTGTTCCCTGCGCAAGGCTGCAAGACGCTTCTCGGGGGCTATTCTCTTGCGGGACTCTTCTCCCTTTGGGCAGGCTATCAGCACCCCTTCGATGGCATTGTGGCGGCTTCGCCCTCCGTTTGGTTTCCCCACTGGGTGGAATACGCTGCTTCCCATGCGCCCGTTTCCGCTGCTTTCTACCTTAGTCTTGGCGACCGCGAGGACCGTTCGCGCACGCCAGTCATGACCACTGTGAGCCAATGCATCCGTCAACAGCACGACTTGCTTTGCCAAAGTGGCAAGCCTTGCACGCTGGAGTGGAATGCAGGCAATCACTTCCAGGACAACGGCTTGCGCACAGCGAAGGGATTTGCGTGGCTTATGAATAGGAAGTAACATGCCCGTCGCTGCCACCTTTCTCATGCTTTCCTTCTCTGATGGAAGTGAGGAGGGCCGTCCGTTGCCCTCTTTCACCAGAAGGAGGCAAGCCGAAGAAACCGCCTTTTAACCCCAGTCGTCATTAGATTTCATCGGAAAGATGGGAAACTTCTCCTGTTTTTTGTTGATTTCGGCCTAATGACCATTTGGGGTTTAGCGCATGCCAACTTGGTCATGTCAAGAAATATGTGTAACTTTGCACACCCTTATAGCAGAAAGAAGAAGACAACTGATTATAAAGTTTCAAGATAAAAATGATAACGCTCAACAACCTTGCCATTCAGTTTGGCAAGCGAGTACTTTACAAAGACGTAAACATTAAGTTCACGCGCGGCAACATCTATGGTGTCATCGGTGCCAACGGCGCAGGAAAATCAACGCTTTTGCGCGCCATCTCTGGCGACCTTGAGCCTAATAAAGGCACTGTGGAGCTGGGACCGGGCGAGCGCCTCTCCGTGTTGGAGCAGGATCACTTTAAGTATGATGCCTACCGGGTGCTCGACACCGTACTTATGGGCCACCAGCCGCTTTGGAAAAACATGAAGGAGCGTGAGGCTCTTTATGCCAAACCCGAGATGACGGAGGAGGACGGCAACCGTGCGGCCGACCTGGAGCTGAAGTTTGCCGAGATGAATGGGTGGGAGGCAGAGAGCGAGGCCGCCCAGTTGCTCCAGCATCTTGGCATTGCCGAGAACCTGCACGAGAAGCTCATGGGTGAGCTTTCCAACAATGAGAAGGTGCGTGTCATGCTTGCCAAAGCCCTCTTCGGCAAGCCCGACAACCTGCTTCTCGATGAGCCGACCAACGACCTTGACCTCGAAACCGTTGAATGGCTGGAGGACTACTTAGGCGAAATAGACGAAAGCCAGCCCGTCCTCGTCGTGAGTCACGACCGCCACTTCCTTGATGCGGTGAGCACTCAGACCATAGACATCGACTTTGGCAAGGTGACTGTCTTTGCCGGCAACTACTCTTTCTGGTATGAGTCGAGCCAGCTTGCCCTGCGCCAGCAGCAGAACCAGCGCATGAAGGCAGAGGAAAAGCGCAAGCAACTCGAGGAGTTCATCCGCCGTTTCTCGGCCAATGTCGCCAAGAGCAAGCAGACCACCTCGCGCAAGAAGATGCTCGAGAAGCTCAATGTTGAGGAAATCCGACCCTCCAGCCGTAAGTATCCGGGCATCATCTTCCAGATGGACCGTGAGCCGGGCAACCAGATTCTGCAGGTGGAGAATCTGAAAGCTGTCGACACCGACGGCACAGTGCTCTTTGACAAGGTCAACTTCAATATCGAGAAGGGGCAGAAAGTCGTCTTCCTTTCCCACAATCCGAAGGCCATGACCGCCCTCTTCGAGATCATCAACGGCAACCGTGAGCCTGACGCGGGCACCTATAAGTGGGGTGTGACCATCACCACGGCCTACCTTCCCCTTGACAATACCAAGTTCTTTGAGAGCGACAAGAACCTCGTCGACTGGTTGTCGCAGTACGGACCGGGCAACGAAGTGACCATGAAAGCCTACCTGGGGCGCATGCTCTTCCGCCAGGAGGAGGTCGAAAAGAAAGTCAATGTGCTCTCCGGAGGGGAGAAGATGCGCTGCATGATTGCCCGTATGCAGCTGCAAAACGCCAACTGCCTCATCCTCGACACTCCTACCAACCATCTTGACTTGGAAAGCATCCAGGCCTTCAACAACAACCTTGTGCAGTTCAAGGGCATCATCCTCTTCAGTTCCCACGACCATGAGTTCATCGAGACCGTGGCCAATCGCGTCATCGAACTGACCCCACGGGGCACCATTGACAAGCTGACCAACTACGATGAGTACATCCACAACGAGCAACTCAAGGAGCAAAGGGCCAAGATGTATCAGTAAGCCATCGTCCCTACTCGCCGGGCAGCAGACGGTTCTCTGCTGTTCCGGTGGGACTCATCTCCCTTCTTTATGGGGTAGGGTGTAAGCTCCGTGCTGCTCGAGGGGGATAAGTTACAGTTTCTGAGAGCTGCGCACGATGCCGTTGGCACGCTATTTGCTGGTTAATTAAAATAAAATCAATACGATCATGAGCAAAGAAAAAAAGATAAAAGTAGAAGGAGAGTCTTCCGATGTGGATTCCCGCCACACCGAGGACAACGATGTGAAAGTGGCCGACAAGGCCGCCAACGACGACAATACGGAGCAGGCGGAGAAGGCCGATGAGCCGCAGCAGACCCCTGAGGAGAAGGCAGAGGCTGAGGCCATGGAGTGGAAGGACAAGTATCTTCGCCTCTTCGCTGAGTTCGACAACTACAAGAAACGCACCGTCAAGGAGAAGGCGGAGCTGATTCTTAATGGCAGTGAGAAGACCATCACTGCCATCTTGCCCATTCTCGACGACCTGGAGCGAGCCCTTTCCAACAAGGGCGACGACGCAGAGGCGGTGCGCGAGGGATTCCAGCTCATTGCCAAGAAGCTCGAGAAGATACTCGAAGGCCTGGGCGTGAAGCGCATTGACGCCAAGGACAAGGACTTCGATGTCGATTATCATGAGGCCATTGCTATGGTGCCGGGCGCCGACGACAAGAAAGGCAAGGTCATCGACTGCGTGCAAGCAGGCTATATGCTCAATGACAAAGTGATACGTCATGCCAAGGTGGCTGTAGGACAATAAGACATTATGGCAGCAAAGAGAGACTATTACGAGGTGCTCGGCGTGAGCCGGGGGGCCTCGGAGGACGAGATTAAGGTGGCTTACCGCAAGCTGGCCATCAAGTATCACCCCGACCGCAACCCGGGTGACAAGGCAGCCGAGGAGAAATTCAAGGAGGCTGCAGAGGCTTACGACGTGCTCCACGACCCCCAGAAGCGGCAGCAGTACGACCAATTTGGATTCAATGCCCCTGGAGGCGGCTTCGGAGGCGGTAGCGGTTTCGGAGGCGGCGGATTCTCCATGGACGACATTTTCTCCATGTTTGGCGATGTCTTCGGCGACCGTGGCGGCTTCGGAGGGTACTCCGGAGGAAGAGGCGGCTCCCGCCAAGCCCCGCGATACCGTGGTGCTGACCTGCGCGTGCGGGTACGCCTGTCGCTTCAGGAGGTGGCCACGGGAGTGACCAAGAAGCTCAAGTTGCACAAAGATGTGGTATGCCCCCACTGCCATGGTACGGGAGCAGACGGAGGAAGTGCCCCAGAGACTTGCCCCAACTGCCACGGAAGCGGTGTGGAGATACGCACCCAGCAGAGCATATTCGGCATGATGCAGACCCAGACCACGTGTCATGTGTGCGGTGGCGAGGGGAAAATCATCAAGAACAAGTGTAAGGCTTGCGGCGGCACAGGCGTCGTCCGGGGTGAGGAAATCATCGAGGTCAACATCCCTGCCGGTGTTGCCCAGGGCATGGTCGTCAACGTGCCGGGCAAGGGAAACATGGGCAAGCACAACGGAATACCGGGCGACATACAGGTCTATATTGAGGAAGAAGATAACGATACCTTCGTCCGCGACGGACAGGATGTGGTCTACAATCTCCTGCTCGACATTCCCACAGCCACCCTCGGCGGCGAAGTCTCTGTGCCTACCATCGACGGAAGCAGCGTAAAAATCAAGATTGCGCCAGGCACGCAGCCCGGAAAGACACTGCGCCTGCGTGGCAAAGGCCTTCCCGCTGTGAAGGGCTATGGCCATGGTACGGGCGACCTCATCGTTCAGGTGAGTGTCTATATCCCCAAAACGCTCAATGCAGGGGAAAGAAAAGCGATAGAGAGCTTCCGCGACAGCGAGAACTTCACGGGCGACAAGCACACTAAGCATTCCATCTTCCAGGCCTTCAAGCGGCTCTTCGAATAGGCTCTTGTCTGCAAGAAGGACAGCTGGAGTGCGCCATGCGCTTGACCTTGCGAGCTGCCGGGAAACAGTAAGCCCTGTAAGGGGAAAGAGGCGCATAGCCAAGGAACACTTCCTGGGCTGTGCGCTTTTGCGTTGATGCTCTCCCGACCAGCCCTCTGCGCAGACCACAAGTGGCTCCAGCTCTGCGGCAAAGACAGCGAATAAAGCCTTCACCACCCCCATACCATAAAAGAAAGAAAAATGAACTATAAGGAGACAGTAGAATATTTGTTCCACAGTACGCCTGTGTTTGAACAGGTAGGGGCGTCAGCCTACAAGAGTGGCTTGGAGAACTCATGGGCACTCGATGACCACTTTGGCCATCCCCACACCCACTTTCTCTCCATCCATGTGGCGGGCACCAACGGCAAAGGGTCTTGTTCCCACACCTTGGCAGCCATCCTTCAGGCCGACGGATACAAGGTAGGACTGTACACCAGCCCCCACCTTGTCGATTTCCGGGAGCGCATCCGCGTCAATGGCGAGATGATACCCGAGCAGTATGTCGTCGACTTTGTGGCGCAGGAACGCCACTTCTTTGAGCCGCTCCACCCCTCGTTCTTCGAGTTGACCACCGCCATGGCCTTCAAGTACTTCGCCGAACAGCACGTCGACATAGCGGTTATAGAGGTGGGACTGGGCGGACGGCTCGACTGCACCAACATTATCACCCCCATTCTTTCCGTCATCACCAACATCTCCATGGACCATACGCAGTTTCTTGGCCATACGTTGCCCGAGATAGCCCATGAGAAGGCCGGCATCATCAAGCCCGGCGTGCCCGTCGTGGTGGGCGAGGCACTGCCCTTGACGCGTCCCGTCTTCGAGGCGAAGGCGCAGAAGGAGGGGGCAACAATTGTCTTTGCCGAGGACATTCCCGCCGTGCTTTCGTCGCACGACACCCCCGATGGCCGCGAATACCGCACCCGCTACCTCGGCACATTGCGTGGAGAGCTGCGCGGCGACTACCAGACGCACAATGCCAACACCATCGTCACGGCTGCCATGTTGCTCATCAACCGGGGCATCATCCGCCATCCGGAGAGCGTCGGCGAGGGATTGGCCACCGTTTGCCGCCGAACGGGGCTGACCGGACGCTGGCAATCGCTGCCGGGCCATCCCCATGCCGTGTGCGACACCGGCCACAATGTGGCGGGATGGCAGTACCTTTCGCGCCAGATTGAGGCACAGCCCGCCCGCACACGGCGCATCGTCTTCGGCATGGTTGACGACAAAGACCTCACCCATGTCATGGCGCTCCTTCCCCAAGATGCCACCTATTACTGGACGCAACCATCTACCCACCGCGCCTTCCCCGTCGAGAAGGTGGCCGCGTGTGGGCAGAATTGTGGACTGTGCGGCTCCATCTTCCACACCGTGCCCGAAGCCTATCAGGCTGCATTGGCCGATGCCGACCCCGACGACTTCCTGTTTGTCGGAGGTTCCAGCTATGTGGTAGCCGACCTCCTTGCCAGTTTGCAGGCCACGAAGTAATCGCCACGGGCGGCTGATGGGAGGGAGAGACTGCCCCACGTGGACGCACAACCTGTGCCGGTACGGCTTACCGCTCCATGCGGTGAGGATGTCAAGTCTTTTTATTGCGCCTCCCCTGTCCACCGTCCTGCTCCGAACAGTACACAATGGCGTTTGGGTATGGAATAGTGTCTTGTTCTAATGCACTAACGTATTGATTATCAAATCGTTGCAAAAGAGCCTAAATCACACTGCAATTTAGGCTCTTTTGCAACGATTTTCAGCCCCTATTACAAGCTCATTCAGCCCCTTTTGCGAGGCAATGGGAGTGATAGGGCGATGCGTTGCTGCAACTATCGGGACTTCGAGAGAATTTTGTCTGTTTTTATTATCCCCAATCTGTCATTGGATTTCATCGGAAAGATGGAAATTCTATCGTCTATTTTGTCGATTTCTGCTGAATGTCCGAATGGGGTTTGTGGCTGAGTCAGCACCACTACTTTCCCGCTTTCTGGCATCTCCACTGCTGCTTGAAGCGCCATGAAGAACGCTATAAGTATACGGAAAAGAAACTTTTGGCAGACTTTGCCGTTTTTCCGTGCCATATATTTGTGCAATCCAGCTTTTTTTTGTTACTTTGCAGGTTAAGGAAAAATAACTAACTTACGAAGATTATGGAAGAGACACAACTGCTTTGTGGCCTGAAGCGTGAAGATTTTCAGACCACCATCGACGGCAAGAAAACCGACCTATACGTGCTCCGCAACAGTCATGGCAACGAAATCGCACTGACCAACTACGGCGGTGCCATTGTGGCCGTCATGATGCCCGACCGCGACGGTAAGCGCGCCAACATCATTCAGGGGCACGACAGCATCAAGGGGGTCGTGGAGTCGCCCGAGCCTTACCTCTCCACCCTTGTGGGACGCTATGCCAACCGCATCGCCAAAGGGCGGTTTCAGCTCCACGGCAAGGAGTACAGCCTGGCCATCAACAACGGCCCCAACTGCCTGCACGGGGGTAAACGGGGATTCAATGCCAAGGTGTGGGATGCCACACAGGTGAGTCCTGCGGGCGTGGTCATGAAGTACACCAGCCCCTATGGAGAGGAAGGCTTCTCCGGAGAGCTGGTCGTATGGGTGGCGTTCACCCTCACTGAGGCCAATGAGCTGGTCATAAAGTACCGCGCCACGACCAACAAGAAGACGGTCATCAATCTCACTCATCACGGGTTCTTCTCTCTTGCCGGCATCGGCAATCCCACCCCCACGGTAGAGAACGTTCTCCTCGAGGTCAATGCCGACCATTATTTGCCCATCGACGACACCTCCATCCCTACGGGCGAGATTCGCAAGGTGGAGGGTACGCCCTTCGACTTCCGTACCATGAAGCCCGTGGGACAGGACATTGAGGCCGACGATGAGCAGTTGCGTCACGGCGCAGGCTACGACCATTGCTTCGTGCTCAACAAGCGGGAGGAGGGTGAGCTGACCCTCGCCGCCCGTGTAAAAGAGCCGGTCAGCGGACGCACCATGGCCGTCTATACCACCGAGCCGGGCGTGCAGCTCTACACGGACAACTGGGCCGACGGCTACGAAGGACAGCTCGGGGCTACCTTCCCACGCCGGAGCGCCATCTGCCTGGAGTGCCAACACTTCCCCGACAGTCCTAACCATCCTTACTTCCCATCCGTGGTCCTGAACCCTGGGGAGGAGTATAATCAAAAGACCATTTACCAATTTGGCGTGGAGAAGTAGTCTCCGCTGCCGTCTGGAGGCACGTAAGCCCCGTGTGGGCGACCCAGTCTGCCAGACCGCATAGCGCCACCAGGCCCGCCGCCTCGCTCCCGCAGTCTACACTTCGGGACGGGGCGGTGCGGGCGAGTGTCCTCACCTTCACAGCACAACAACTATCCTATAGAGAACAAAATATCAATATCCAAAAATGGAACAAAACTCAAAACACCAGGGAAGCATGATAGCCATTCTGGCAATGATCTTCCTTTTCGCCATGATTGCCTTCGTGACCAATCTTTGTTCGCCGATGGCCGTCATCCTGAAAAACAATTTCCACGTCTCTGAATTTCTTGCCCAGGTGGGCAATTACGGCAACTTCGGGGCCTATCTCGTCATGGGTGTGCCCGCAGGACTGCTCATTCAGAAGTTCGGCTACAAGAAAACCGCCCTCATAGCCCTCATTGTCGGCATCGTCGGCTTGCTCTTTCAGCGCACCAGTGAGTCGTTAGGATTCGCTGTCTATCTCGTTGGCGCATTCATTTCCGGGATGTGCGTGTGCATGCTCAACACCGTGGTCAACCCCATGCTCAACCTCCTGGGAGGCGGTGGCAACCGCGGTAACCAGCTGGTACAGATTGGTGGCGTGTTCAACTCCGCCGCGGCAGTCTGCGTTTACATCCTTATGGGTTGGATGATTGGCGATGCCAGCACGGCAAAGGTCTCCGCTGCCACCCCGGCACTGATGATTGCGCTCGCCATTTTTGTGTTTGCCTTCATCGTTATCTTCTTCACCAAGATTAAGGAACCGCCACAGCCGAAGCACGATGCCGACCACAACCGCTACAGTTGCTACTCCTTCCGCCACTTCAAGCTCGGCATGCTGGCCATCGCTGTCTATGGTGCGGTCGAGGTATGTCCGCCCACTTACATTCTCTCCTACCTCACCTCGCCTGTCGATGCCGTCAATCCAGGACTCGGAATGGATGCCCGCTATGTGGGCACTTTGAGCGCGGTGTACTTCATCTTCATGCTCATCGGCCGCTTTATTGGAGGTCTGGTGGGCGGAAAGGTGTCGCCCAGGGCGATGATTGCTTCCGTCAGCCTCGCTGCAGTGGTGCTCGTGGGGGTGGGAATGCTCCTCCCTGTGGACGTTACCATCAGTTTCCCGGGCATCGACTATGTCAACCTGTGCCTCATCTGGGGTGAGATTCCCGTGGGTATCTTTGCCTTTATGCTCATCGGCTTCTGCGCTTCCGTGATGTGGGGCGGCATCTTCAACCTCGCCACTGAGGGACTGGGCAAGTACACGGCCAAGGCTTCGGGCGCCTTTATGATGATGGTGGCTGGCTTTGCCGTGCTCATCGGCATCCAGGCAGTGGTCATTGACCTCACCCACAACTACATTGGCAGCTTCGTGGTCGTCCTCCTTGCAGCGGCATACATCTTCTATTATGCGCTCTGGGGGTCGAAGAATGTCAATGCCGACATTCCTGTGGACTAACCGAAGGTCCTGTTTTAATGAATACAATCAACTAATCAGAAAGGAAAACCTATGGATATAGAATTTGTGAGAAGCCGCTTCATCAAGCATTTTGACGGAAAGACCGGCAACATATATTTTTCTCCGGGGCGCATTAACCTCATCGGCGAGCACACGGATTACAACGGAGGCTTTGTCTTCCCGGGAGCAATAGACAAGGGTATCATGGCAGAGGTGCGCCCTAACGGGCTGGACACCGTCATGTGCTACTCCATTGACTTGAAGGATCGTGTGGAGTTCAAAGTCGATGACCCGCAGGAGCCGCGTGCCACATGGGCGCGCTACGTCTATGGCATGGTACAGGAGTTTCGCCGACTCGGCGTGGACGTGAAGGGATTCAACATCGCCTTCGCGGGCAACGTGCCCATTGGGGCGGGCATGAGCAGCTCCGCGGCCATGGAAAGTTGCTTTGGCTGTGCGCTCAACGACCTCTTTGGCAACAATAAGGTGTCGAAATGGGACATCGTCTTGGCGGGGCAGGCCACTGAACACAAGTATGTCGGGGTGAATTGTGGCATCATGGACCAGTTTGCCAGCGTCTTTGGAAAGAAGGGCAAGCTGATGCGTCTTGACTGCCGCAGCCGCGAGTTTGAGTATTTCCCATTTGATCTGGAGGGCTACAAGCTCGTGCTGGTCAACTCAAAGGTGAAACACGAGCTTGTGGGAAGCCCCTACAATGACCGGAGGCAGAGCTGCGAGAACGTGGTCAAGGCCATTGCCGCACAGTTCCCCAGCCGAAAGGTCGAAACATTGCGCGATGCCAGCTGGGCCGACCTGGACGCAGTGCGCGACAAGGTGAGTGCTGAGGACTTTAAGCGTGCCCACTTTGTGCTCGGTGAAAAGGAGCGGGTGCTGGCCGTTTGCGACGCACTTCACAAGCGAGATTACGAAACCGTGGGACAAAAGATGTATGAGACCCACGAGGGATTGAGCAAAGACTATGAGGTAAGCTGCGAGGAACTCGACTTCCTCAACGCCGTTGCGCACGATTGTGGGGTCGCAGGGTCACGCATTATGGGCGGTGGCTTCGGCGGATGTACCATCAATCTCGTGCGCGACGACCGCTATGACCACTTCGTAGAGGAGGCAAAGCGCCGCTACGAAGAGAAGTACGCACTCGTGCCGGAGGTCTATCCCGTTGTCATCAGCGACGGATCCCACCGTGTTTGCTGAGACGTTAACTGCCTTTTGAGGGCATTTCTGTGAGTGGGTGGGGCTGCATGAGAACAATATGCTGCCCCACCCACTTTGTTTTTCATGCGGATTCTTTCACTTTCTCGAATGACCTTTGGGCATGAAAGGCTTGTTTCTGCCATGTTTTTTCAGAACACCAAGTTGAAGCCGAAGCGTATTCCACCCTTCGAAATGCCTGGGTAGGCGGTGTAGGTCAGGCGACGCACATAGTCGATTTCAAACATTTGGAGGATGTTGTGGATGCCGACGACCAGCTCAAGGTACGGCTCACTGCCCATGATATGTGTACCTTCGGGCAGCTGCCAGAGGTCATCGCGCATCCGGTTGGCCGGTAATGTGGGGTTGTTCTTGTCCGAAAGGTGCCCCCACATACCCTTGAACGCCACATATTCCCGCAGCTTCAGTTTGCGAAAACCGGGAATACGGTTGAAGAGTTTACCCGCTATGTCCCATGCAATGTTAAACTGTAGATAGCGGTCATTGATAAATTCCATGTCCTCCATGAGGTTGAAAGACCCCTGATGTTCAAATAATGACGTGTTGACGGGGGGCAGACAGAGCATGAAATAGGGCGCGCGGTTCCACTCAGCCCCTGCCATCAGCCGCAAGTCGAGATGACCCCATGAGGCGAGCCAGACCCGCTTGTAGGCCTTTGCCTCCGTTAGGTGGTAGCGATACTGCCCCCCAAGGAAGCCGTTGAAGCCCATGGCATGGCGCAAGGTGAACTGTGGCGCATCGAGATTGACCTCTATGCGGTGCTGTTTGGTGTTGACATAGCTTTGTCCGGGGCGGAAATCGATGCCCGCAGACAGCTCCGTGGTGCGGATTCTTTGCACCGGCGTGCCGTCAAGTCGTGTGAATGACAGCGTCCCCGTGGGACGATTGCTCTCCGTTTTGAGTTGTAAAGAAGTGGTCAGCCCGTAGTTTGTCTCCCAATTAAAGCTGAGCATCTGGCGGTTGTAGAGGTACATCTGCTCCGCTTTCTGCGGTTTGACGGACATAAACATGTTGTCCTTGTCGTGCTCCAAGTACTTATCCGACGGCGATTCCACGTCCTTGTTGGCCTCAAAGCTGATGGTTCGGATGGGAAACTCGTTGGGTTGGTACTGCGGTTTGTTGAAGGAGTAGGTCAGTTTCGCGTCATAATAATGCGTCTTCGACTTCGTTCCGTAGGCATAATACCCCTCTCCAAACCAGTGAGGCGACAACTTTGCCGTGGTTCGAGCAGATGCACGGAGGCGGATTCCGTCCACAAAATTGCGCGAAATGATGGTGTTGATAGGCCCAATGTCCACCTTGCTCCGTCCTTCAGAGGACGTTTCGATGAAGTTTTCTGCAAAAGCCTTCACCGCTACCATCACCCATTTGAAGCGACTTGTCTGCTTCATCTGTCGGATAAAGTTGTCCATGTTCGCCTCTCCGTGCGTTAACGGGGCGCGTCGGTTCTCCTTCCAGAATGCCTCATCGCGCGACTTGGCGTGCGGTTCGTACAATGTTGCCGCGCGTCCCCGGAAGAGTTTTGCGTCGATAGGGGCGAAACTATAGTTGTCCCGCTTCGTTGTGCGGATGACAATGGCCCGTTGGATGAGGCTGGTGAGCTGCAATTCAGCCACCATATTGTCCGTTGTCAATGCCCAGTCGCCATTTGTCAGCCGCTCAAACTCCTGCTCAAATCGTATGGACTGGACGAAATTGACACCTGTTCCCGCCGGCATCTGCATCACGCAGCGGCGTACATGAAGCGAGCTGTCGTTGAGAATGTACAGCTCTCCACGAAATCCGAAGTCCTGATTGTTGGCGGGCATGAACTGTAAGCGGATGCAACTGTCACCCGCTACCGCCACGGTATCCTCTATATAGAAATGGTAGAAGCTGATGGCCGTGGCGCCAATGGGTGACGGGAAACGCTTCTGAAGAAAGGCAACTTGGTCGTCATAGAGGTCGATGTCGCAGAAAAAGTCCTTCGCCATCGTATTGAATAGTTCGCCCGTCTGTACGAGTTGGGAGATGCCTCGGGTGGTTTGCCCGCGCACAATGTCCCGCTCCGCGCCCGGATTTCGCCGGTAAATGTGGGTGACGGCGGTCTCATCGACCGATACCGGGAGGATAAACTGGTTGTTATACGGGCACACTTCCACCTGTCCGAGCAGCCATGGTGAGGTCGTGAACATGCTTCCCTGCAGCTCTTCGGGCGTAATGTTGTTGATTGCCATTGTCAACTTCTGGTATTTGTCATACTGATAGAAGTCGTGTCGTTCGAGGTTGGTGCGTCGTTTAGCCGCTATCACCCTTCTCATCAGCTCCACGGCAGGGTTTCCCTTGCGCTTATAGCCTTTCTTCCGCTTGCTCTTGACCGACACTTCAGCCAGTTGCGTGTCCGAGGGGGTAAGTCTGATGATGATATCGCGGGTGGATGTGTGTCGGGTAATCTTCATTCGCTCCGTCCGGTAACCCACGGATGAGACGCGAATCACGTGCCCCTCGCGGCGCGGCAGGACGAATTTCCCTTGCGCATCAGCCGACACACTGTTGCGCTGGTCAGTATATTGCAACGTGGCGTTGGCGATGGTGTCGAGCGTTACGGCATCCACCACCACGCCATGCAAGCTCTGTGCGACGGCAGAAAGCGTCATCGCACAGAGTATCAAGAATGTTATCGAGCGTCTTTTAGTCGATTTCCTCATCTGCCTCGTAACCGCCCATCTCGCGGATGGCGTTCTTCAGCATTACGTACTGGTCGAAAAGGTTGTTCACAGCCACCTCACCTTTGGTGAAGTCATGCATTGGAGCCTTGAGGAAGAAGCTCAGGAACCGCTGTATGCCGTACCGTCCTGCGCGGGCAGCAAGGTCGCACAGCAGCGAAAGGTCGAGCAGCAGCGGGGCCGCCAAGATGGAATCGCGGCAGAGGAAGTTGATCTTTATCTGCATCGGGTAGCCCATCCATCCGAAGATATCGATGTTGTCCCATCCCTCTTTGTTGTCGTTGCGGGGCGGATAGTAGTTGATGCGCACCTTGTGGAAGACGTTTCCGTAGAGGTCGGGCTGGTCTTCAGCACGGCAAATGGTCTCCAATGTGGAGAGTTTGCTCACCTCCTTGGTGTGGAAGTTGGCCGGCTCATCCAGCACAAGTCCGTCGCGATTGCCCAGAATATTGGTGGAGAACCATCCCGAAAGTCCGAGGTTGCGCACCTTGAGGATAGGAGCGAATCCACTCTTGACGAGCGTCTGACCGGTCTTGAAGTCCTTACCGGCAATCGGCAGCTTCGTCTTCTCAGCCAGTTCCCACATGGCAGGAATGTCAAGCGTAGTGTTTGGTGCGCCCATGATGAAAGGTGCGCCCTCCATCAGTGCCGCATAAGCATAGCACATGGACGGTGCCACGTGCTCGCGGTCGTCGGCTTCGATGGCTTTGTCCAGTTTTTCGAGTGAGCCATGGAATGCTTCGTTGTAGGGAACGTATATCTCTGTCGATGCAGCCCAGATGACTACGATGCGTGCGCAACCATTCTTTGCCTTGAAGTCGCGGATGTCCTGGCGCAGCTCCTTGATCATCTCGGCGCGCGTTGCGCCCTTCTTGATGTTCTCGCCAGTGATGCGTTTGGCGTAGTTGTGGTCGAAAGCGGCCTTCATCGGCACGATCTTCTCCAGCTCTTCGCGCACGGGTTCGATGTCCTTAGCCTTGAGCACCTCGGCATAAACAGCCGCCTGATAGGCGTTTTGGGGATAAGCGTCCCATGTGCCGAAGACGATGTCGTCGAGCTTAGCCAGCGGGACGATGTCGCCATAGTGCAGGTACTTCTTGCCAGCGCCACGTCCGACGCGGATCTTGTCGTACTGAGTCATGGAGCCGATGGGCTTGGAGAGTCCCTTGCGAACCATCAGCACACCTGTCATAAATGTTGTGGCAACAGCGCCACATCCTACAACCATGATGCCGAGTTTGCCCTCGGCGGGTTTCACTTCTTGTTTCATTACTGCTTGCTAATACTATTTTTACAATGCTTTTTCCTATTGATGTTATGGTGTTTCCTTATGTTTTGCTCACCAGTTCCCGCAGTGAGACGATCGTCTGTGTGTCGGCTGGTGGCGTGTGTTCGTCGTTGTTCCATCCCTCTCCCTTCAGCCATATCGTCCGACAGCCCAAGGAATGGGCGGGTAGAATGTCGTTTTTGAGGCTGTCGCCCACCACAGCGACCTCCCCGGCACTAAGCCCCAGCCGCTCCAACGCTATGTTGAAGAGCCGTGCGTCGGGCTTGCGGATGTCCACGGCCGCACTCTCCACGATGGTCTGGAAGTAGTCTTCGAGCTGCATCTCGCGTACCACGGTAGGCAAGTTGCCGTAGAAATTGCTCACCAGTGCCAAGGGCACGTGCGCAGAAAGCTGGCGGAGCACCTTGCGGCTCTCGTCCATTTGGCGCAGCACCGCGCCGTAGAGGTCGTTCAGCAGTGCCTCCTCTGCTGTCAGTACGGCATAATTGCCGTCCAGGGCCCGGCTCTCTTGCAAGTAGGAGAGTTGCATACGGAGCTTTATGGCCAGCGTGTCGTGGAACGTGAAGGACGGCAGAATGACTCCGCCTTTGCCCAGCTCACGCTCCGTGAGTACGTAGACTTCTTTGAAGTCATCCCACTTCACGGGCACTTGGCAACGCTCATAGCCATGCCAGATGAACCTCCCCCAATGACAACCCGCCGTGTCGAGCGTGCCGCCGTAGTCGAACAGATACCCCTTGATGTCTTGTGTCATGGTCTTTCTTCGGTTACTTCGGATTTCTTGAGCTTTGCCACCATGTGCGCACATAACTCCTCATGTCGCTTGTGCATGGTGACATACAACAGATTGTAAGCAATAATCTCCATGAGCAAGTACACCCATGGGCAGTTGAGCAGGCACGTTACGTAAATCAGAATGGCGCGGGAGTTGAACGTTAGGGTGTTGGTCATCCACATCAGCGGCCGGCTTCCCCTAAGAAACTCGTCCTTCCATCCTTGCGGAGCGTTGCTTGGCGAGCCGTAAGCGGCACGCAACCGTGTCAGCATGACTTGAAACTGTGGGGTGCGGCGCTCCTGACTTTCGCAATAGTTGCGGTAGTTGTAGTGGAAGGCCCGTGCCCAGAACGCCCCTCTGCGGGGCAACCGCTTCAGCTCCTCGGTCTCCTGACGGCTGCTGCCCAGCTCTGCGCCCTCCTCGCCTTTAAGGAATAATAGGTGGATTTGGCGGTAGTAGTCGGCAAGGGAGCTTTGTGGCGAATGGCTCAGTATGCCCGCCACGGCACAAAAGGCCAGGGCCCACAGTCCCCAATGGGCATCCAGACCGGGTATGGGCTGCGGCCAAAGGCGGATAACGAGTGCCAAATAGATGGCAAAGAACCACACGTCGCCCGCAAATCCGTCAAGGCAGCGGCCTATCATCGTCTTCTGGCCCGTCAATCGTGCCAGTTGTCCGTCGGTAGAGTCGCAGAAATTGGCCAGCATCAGCAACACCACACCCATCAGGTTGTGTGCCGTGTCGGTGTAATGGAACATCCATCCTGCAGCCAGACCGAGGAAAATGGAGATGATGGTTATCGTGTTGGGGTGTACGCCAAGTCGCTCCCAGATGAGAGCGAAAAAGAGTCCGACGGGTCTTGTGAAGTGTACGTCGAGCCATTCCTCTGTGTCCTTCGATTTCATCGAGGCTTCCAGAAGTTCCTTAAAGTGGCGGTTTCCCTTCTTATCTGATTTCATTCATTATCACGTTTACAGGGCTTTCCCTTGGCTTTTGGCCTTCAAGTGCGTATTAGCCCTCTCCTTTTGAACGGTGTGGGGTGGAAAATATTGCTCGATACCGAGTTTCTTGTCATGGCCCAACTCCGCTGTTTACTGCTTCAGAACGCTGCTCCCGCTCCACTCAGGATCTTCTATTGCTTGACCTCCCCGCTCTCCTCATTGAGTGGCTCAAGGTGGATGATGATGTGGGTGTCGCTTCCTAACTTCTCCTTGATGGCGCGTTCGATAGCCGTAGCGTGACTGTGCGCCTTGTACAGTGTCATGTCACCCGGCATGCGGAGGTGCATCTCGATGGCATCATGGTCGCCTATGCGGCGCGTGCGCAGGTTGTGTAGCCCGCTGACGCACGGGTCTTCCAGGGCGATTCTGGTGATTTCTTGCTCTTCTTTATCCGAAAGGCTCGCTTCCAGCAGGTCGCTCATCGACTTGCGGAGCAGCTTTATGGCTTCCCAGACAATGAATCCGCTCACCACCACGGCCGTGATGGGGTCGAGTATGGTCCACTTATGGCCCAGCAGAATGGCTCCACCGATGCCGAAGGTCGTCCCCATGGAGGACAGAGCGTCCGACCGATGATGCCAGGCGTTGGCCACGACAGCCGACGAATTGTACTCCTTACCCACGCGAATCGTGAAGTGGAAGCACCATTCCTTGAGCAAGACGCTGGCAATGGCGGCCACCAGCGCAATCCATCCCGGCTGTGGGAGCACTGCTCCATGGAGGGATGCCCATATCTTCTCTATGCCGCCGACGCATATCATCACCCCCACGGCAAGCAGTGACAAGCCAATCAGGGCGGTGGCCAGCGTTTCATATTTCCCATGTCCGAAGTCGTGGCTCTTGTCTTGTGGCTTGTTGCTCAGATGGACAAACAGCAACACGACAATGTCGGTCACAAAATCGCTCAGCGAGTGGACTGCATCGGCTATCATGGCGGCTGATCCGCCCAAGACGCCGGCTATAAACTTGAAAGTAAGCAGGGTTGCGTTTACCACGCTCCCACCTATGGTTACACGGCTGATGGCCCGCTCCCGCTTTCCATCATTCGTATCTTTCATTTTTACTTCCTTTCTGTTTCCTTTTCCTTTCGGACGGCAAAGTTACCAATTTATTTGTCAATCTGAACAAATTATTTTGAGAATATGTACGGGTGGACTGTTATTTTCTCCTGCGTTCCCTCTGCCAGCCCGCGGCAGTTTCTTTGTTCTTCTTCCTCCATAGACTTGGTTTGATCCCGTCGTGGGTAACGCATTGATACTCAGCAGTGTCTGAATGAAGATAATTTTTAATTTAAAAAGTTTTGGTTTTTAATTTATTTTCTTGGAATTTTTAATTTAAAAATTATTTCTTTTCAGGCTGAAATGCTTTCCGGTAATATTCCTTTTGAGTTTCATGATCAGCTGTTAGGCACGCCAGACAGCCGAGAAGCCAACATGGGGATGGGTGATTACAAATTATTTTTGTTCAATCGGTTGCATGAACCCATAAAACTTTGCCCTTCATATTATCATGATACCTACTTGTGATTAATCATTTGCCTGCATGGTGTGTATCTTTTCCGTCATTCTGTTTCCCCTGCAAGGTGGTCAGTAAGTAGAGGAGAATGTTGTGTGCGGCGCAACAGACAAGCCCACCTTGCTGCCACGCTAATAATTCCTAAATATTTTGTGCATTTAGAGTTTTATCCTTACCTTTGCGGAAAATAACTAAAGGCTCGTTTTGTCGAAACGACTATGGCAGGACGAATGCCATCATAAATAATCAAATGAGGAGAGATGGCTTTGTGGGGTTGTCCTTCCTACTGTAGAACAGGTATAGAAACAAGATGAAAAACTTCTTAATTATGTGTGCTCTTTTGCTCTCCACGGCAGTGAACCTGCATGCTGGCGAGCCGCTTACACTGAAAGATGTTGTGGGCAGAAAGTATGCTGCCCAGCGCATCTCCGGACTTCGTCCCATCCATGGGACTTCGGAGTATGCCCAAATCTCCGCAGACCGGAAGGAAGTAGTGAAATATTCTTTTGTCACGGGCAAGGAAACCGGGGTGATATTCGACCTCAACGACACGAAAGGCGAGAAAATCGAGGCTTTCGATGGTTATCAGATGGCCGATGACGGACGGCATCTGCTCATCGAGACCAACTATAAGCCCATCTACCGTCGCTCCTACACCGCCGACTTCTACGTCTACGACATCCAGAGCAAGGAGCTTCACAAACTCTCGGAGCATGGTGCGCAGCAGATTCCCACCTTCTCGCCCGACGGAAAGAAGATTGCTTTTGTGAGAAAGAACAACATCTACATCACCGATGGGACGACGGAGCGGCAGATAACGACCGATGGCAAGTTTAACGAGGTCATCAACGGTCTGCCCGACTGGGTGAACGAGGAGGAATTTGCCTTCAACAATGCCCTCGCCTGGAGTGCGGACAGTCGCACGCTGAGCTGGATACGCTATGACGAAAGTGGTGTGAAGACCTACTCGTTGCAGCTTTTTGCCGGGCTGTGTCCTACTAAGGAGCAATATGAAACCTATCCGGGAGAGTACAGTTACAAGTACCCGAAGGCGGGAGAGGACAACTCCAAGGTCTCGGCCTGGGTGTACCACCTCGACGACGGCACCACGAGGCAGTATGACCTGCCCCTCGATGCCGATGGATACATTCCCCGCATCAAGTCAACGGCGGATGCCGGGCGCATCATTCTCTACACCATGAACCGCCATCAAGACTGTCTCCGCCTTTACAATGCCAACCCACAGACCGGCAAGACGAGCCTTCTGCTGGAAGAAAGCGTCGCGAAATATGTCAAGGAGGAGGCCATGGCCGACATCGCCATTATGAAGGACCACATCCTTGTGCCCTCCGATCGTGACGGCCACATGCACCTCTACCTATATAATAAGGATGGAAAACTCCTGCGGCAGATAGAGAAAGGCGATTACGACGTGACAGCCATCTATGGCTACGATGCCGCCACGGGCAACACCTATTTCCAAGCTGCCCGCCGCTCTCCGACGCAGCGCGAGGTCTATGTGGCCGACAAGAAAGGGCGCGTGACCGCTCTTGCTGGTAAGGAGGGGTGGAACGATGCCACTTTCTCAGGCGATTACCGCTACTTCCTCAACTGCTGGAGCGACGCCGACCATCCCTATGTGTACACCGTCATCAACCAGAAGGGAAAGGAGATGCGCGAGGTGCTCAACAACGACAAGCTTATGGAGAAACTGGCGCAGCTGGGTCAGGCCAAGAAAGAGTTCTTTACGTTTACCACCTCAGAGGGTGTGTCGCTCAATGGATGGATGATCAAGCCGGCAGACTTTGACTCGTCGAAGCGCTATCCTGTCATCATGCACCAGTATAGCGGCCCCGGCAGTCAGCAAGTGACCGACAGTTGGAGCATCGGCTCGATGGGAAATGGCGGCCTCTACGACTATTACCTCACGCAGCGGGGCTATATCATCGTCTGTGTCGATGGGCGCGGTACGGGAGGACGTGGTGCGGCGTTTGAGAAATGCACCTATCTGAACCTTGGAGACCTGGAGTCGAAGGATCAGGTTGAGGCCGCCTTGTGGCTCGGAAAGCAGCCCTATGTCGACGCTTCGCGCATTGGCATCTGGGGATGGAGCTACGGTGGCTTCTGTACCTTGATGAGCATGAGCGAGGGACGGCCCGTATTCAAGGCTGGAGTGGCCATTGCGCCGCCCACCAACTGGCGTTTCTACGACAGTGTCTATACCGAGCGGTTCATGAGAACGCCAAAGGAGAATCCCACTGGCTACGCCCTTAACCCGTCGGTTCGCGCGAAGAATCTTCACGGTCGGTTGCTCCTCTGTCACGGTATGGCCGATGACAACGTTCATCCACAGAATGTCTTTGAATATTCCGAGGCACTTGTGCAAGCGGACAAGGACTTCAAAGAGAATCTGTATACCAACCGCAATCACAGCATCTACGGCGGAAACACCCGCATTCATCTGCTCAGACAGGTTGCGGAGTGGTTCTGCGAGAACCTTTAGAAATAAGGCAAAAGGCTAAGGGGAGGCTGGTCAGGTTACTGATCCAGACTTCCCTTCCAACCGAAAAGAAACATCAACTATCATAATAAAAACCGAAATCAGATGAAAAAGCTACTTTTAGGCGATGAGGCTATCGCCCAAGGCGCATTGGACGCGGGTCTCAGCGGCGTCTATGCTTACCCTGGCACACCCTCCACCGAGATTACAGAGTACATCCAGAACTCACAGCTTGCCAAGGAACGCAATGTGCATCGCCGCTGGGCGACCAACGAAAAGACGGCCATGGAGCAGGCTTTGGGCATGTCCTATATGGGTAAGCGCGCACTGGTCTGCATGAAGCACGTGGGCTTGAACGTGGCTGCCGACCCGTTTGTCAACTCCGCCATCACCGGTGCCAATGGGGGTATCGTCGTATTGGTTGCCGATGACCCCTCCATGCACTCCTCACAAGACGAGCAAGACTCGCGCTTCTACGGCAAGTTTGCGATGATTCCTACCTTTGAGCCGAGCAATCAGCAGGAGGCCTACGACATGATGGCCGTGGCCTACGACTACTCCGAGAAAATGCACCTGCCCGTGCTCATGCGTGTCACCACCCGTATGGCCCACTCTCGTGCCGTGGTCAACGTTGTGGAGACGCCACGCGAGCAGAACGAAATCAACTATAACGCCAAGTCCAGCGACTGGGTGCTGCTTCCTGCCTTTGCCCGCAAGCGCAACGAAATCGTCACCGGACAGCAGGTACAGCTGGAAAAGGATGCTGTCGAAAGTCCGTTCAATCGATATATCGACGGAAAAGACCACTCGTTGGGCATCATCACAAGTGGCATTGCCTTCAACTACCTGAACGAGTGCTACCCCGACGGCGTGCCGTTCCCCGTCCTCAAGGTCTCTCAATATCCGCTTCCGAAGGAGTTGGTGCGCCGTATGACCAAAGAATGTGACGCGGTGCTTGTCGTGGAAGAGGGACAACCGTTTATCGAAGACCAGGTGCGTGGTGTCATGCCAGGCGATGCCGTCATCAAAGGCCGCCTCACGGGCGAGCTGCCCCGCACGGGTGAGTTGTCGCCTGATGCCCTCAAGCAGGCGCTCGGCCTTCCTTCCGGAGAGGCGTATGAGCCTTGTCCCGATTTGGCCAACCGTCCACCGCAGTTCTGTAAGGGCTGCGGACACCGTGATGTCTACACTGCGCTCAACGAAGTGCTGAAGGATTATCCCAATGCACGGGTCTTTGGCGACATCGGTTGCTACACGCTCGGATTCCTTCCCCCGTTCAAGGCCATTCATTCCTGTGTCGATATGGGCGCTTCCATCGGCATGGCGAAGGGCGCTGCCGATGCTGGACAGTGGCCGGCAGTGGCGGTCATCGGCGACTCTACGTTCACCCACAGCGGCATGACGGGTCTGCTTGACGCCATCAATGAGAACTCCGACATCGTGGTAGTGCTCTCCGACAACCTTACCACGGCCATGACAGGCGGACAGGACAGTGCCGGAACCAACAAGTTTGAGGCCATTTGCCGCGGTTTGGGCGTGAGCGAGGACCATCTGAGAGTGGTCACTCCGCTGCCGAAGAATATGCCGGAGATTACCAAGATTATCCGCGAGGAGATAGATTACCACGGCACTTCCGTGATCATTCCCCGCCGCGAGTGTATGAACACGCTGCAGCGCCACCTCAAGCAGAAGAGGGCTGCTGAGGCAAAGAAGGCCGCCGGGCAGAAGTAAACGAGGAGGAAAAGAAAGTCAATTCAAGGGGCTTGCACGGCATGCTCGCATGCCATGCGGCCCCATCCGACAACAATCAATCAAAAAGCATTCAAAACCAATGAAGACAGACATCATACTTTGTGGCGTGGGCGGACAAGGAATCCTCTCCATTGCCACGGTCATCGGTCAGGCGGCCATGAACGAAAACCTTTATATCAAGCAGGCTGAGGTACACGGAATGTCGCAACGTGGCGGTGCCGTGCAGAGCAATCTCCGCCTAAGCTCGTCACCCATCAACAGCGACCGCATCGCCATGGGCCAGGCTGACGTTATCATTTCCATGGAGCCGATGGAGGCTTTGCGTTACCTTCCGTACCTGAAGAAGGACGGATGGATTATCACTTCCAACACGCCCTTTGTCAATATCCCCAACTATCCCGACATGGCTGTACTCGATGCAGACTACGCCAAGTTGGAACATGTCATCCGAATCAACATCGAGGAAGTGGCCAAGGAGCATAACATTCCCCGTTCGGCCAATATGATTCTGCTCGGTGCGGCTCAGAAGGCGCTGGGCATAGAGTTTGACAAGCTGAAAGATGCCATCCGTGTCATCTTCGGCAGAAAGGGAGAACGCGTTGTCGAGGACAACTTCAAGGCGCTCGAACTTGGAAAGGAGGCGCAGAGATGAAGCCGACCCCCATCAACAAGCAATTGATAGACGACACAATCCGTAAGCATGGTATCCAAGATTTCGCCAAAGCGACCATCCGCGAGGTGAAGGGTGTGGCTGCCCAGGCTGAGAAGGAAAGTGGTGTTGAGTTCATAAAGATGGAGATGGGCATCCCCGGACTCCCTGCCGCACACGTCGGCGTCGAGGCACAAATCAAGGCGTTGCAGGACGGAATCGCCAACAGTTATCCCGACATCCAGGGCCTTCCCGCCTTGAAAGAGGCCGCTTCTGAATTTGTCAAGGCCTTCATCAATGTGGACATTGCCCCTGAAGGGTGCGTGCCGGTCTGCGGATCGATGCAAGGCACTTATGCCTCTTTCCTCACTTGTGCGCAGGCAGACAAGAAAAAGGACACCGTTCTCTTTATTGACCCAGGATTTCCCGTACAGAAAATGCAGTTGCAGGTGCAGGGTACGAAATATAAAACGTTTGATGTCTACAATTTCCGTGGCGAGAAACTTGGCCCGAAACTGGAGAGCTACCTCAGCGATGGCAACATCTGCGCCATTGTTTATTCCAATCCCAACAATCCTTCGTGGATTTGCTTGACGGACGAGGAACTGCGTACTATCGGCGAATTGGCTACACGATACGATTGCATCATTATGGAGGATCTGGCCTATTTCGCCATGGACTTCCGTCGTGACATCCGTCCTTACCATCCGCCCTACCAGCCTTCTGTGGCCCACTACACGGACAACTACATCCTGCTCATCAGCGGTTCGAAGGCATTCAGCTACGCTGGTGAGCGCATCGGTGTGACATGTATCGGTGATAAGCTCTACCACCGCGTCTTTCCTGACCTTGCCGCCCGCTATGAGGGACTTCCCTTTGGCCCCGTTTTCTCCACGCGTATGCTCTATGCGCTGTCCTCTGGCACGAGCCATAGTGCTCAATATGCCATGGCGGCCATGCTGAAGGCAGCAGCAGACGGAAAGTTCGACTTCCGCAGTGATATCAAAGTCTATGGGGAACGTGCACATAAGCTGAAGGAAATCTTTACCCGTCATAATTTCTATATTGTCTATGACAAGGACTTGGAACAGCCTATTGCCGACGGTTTCTACTTTACCATCGGCTATCCGGGCATGACGAGTGGCGAGTTGGCGCACGAACTGATGTACTATGGGGTTTCAGCTATCTGTCTTGTCACCACGGGCAGTGAGCAGGAGGGACTCCGTGTCTGCACTTCTTTCATCCGGGACGATCAGTATGCGCCCCTTGAGGAACGCATGGCCATCTTCGCAGAGAACCATCCTGTGGACTAAATGAAAGAGGGTTAGAAATAGTAACGACCCCATAAACGCTTCGATTCAGAAGTATTTATGGGGTCGTTTTGTGTTTCTGCGGAAGAGAATCAACCTATCTTCAGCTTCGTTTCGATTTACTTATAGTCGATGTATTCTCCTTCGTTGTCCTTGATAATCTTCTTATTGCGCTGCTTGTCGCTTCGCTGGTCGACGATAGTGTTGCCGTCAGCTTGCCGCATGGCGCGATGGGAGGATGTCTGTGCCTGTCCGTTGTAGTCGTTGTCTCGTGGCTGGAAGCGCCGGGCGACGCGGTGCAATTGCTTGAAGAACTTGTAGGCTATCCACGCAATGACGACCAAAGCGAGGATGAAAAACAGGAATATAAATTTTAAGAGAGCCATGATGAGGTAGAATTTATTGATTGTTCGTTGATGGCTTCTTACTGAAAATCAAAGAAAGGAGCACGTACCAAGCGATGATGACTGCAAGTCCAGAAACCCCCAGCAGGACAAGAATGGGCACGCAGGAGAGAATGAACAGGTATTTCAACTTGTTTTCATTCCATCCCCACTGCTTGAACTTGAGGGCAAACATCGGGATTTCGCTCACTAAGAGACAGCTACTCACCGCTACGCCTACAAGAATGACCAGCACCCAAATGGATGAAGACTCGAATCGGTGCGTGACACCCACCATCAGCGATCCCCAGAAGAGGGCATTTGCCGGCGTGGGCAGTCCGATGAAGCCAAGTGCTTGGCGTGTGTCGAGGTTGAACTTGGCAAGTCGCAGGGCCGAAAATGCGGCCATGATGAAGGCTGTGAAGGGAAGTGCGGGGCGCAGTGGCTCAAGAAATGAGGGGTAGGGCAGTACGCACAGCTCGGTGAAGATGATGGCCGAAGGCGCCAATCCGAAGGTAATGTCATCGGCCAGTGAGTCCAGTTCCTTGCCGATGGGGGAACTGACGTGGAGCAGACGTGCCGTCATGCCATCGAAAAAGTCGAAGATCGCCCCGATAATCATCCATGCCAGTGCCCACTCGAAGTCGTGGCGGAAGGCACAGTAGGTGGCGATGCATCCAGAGATGAGGTTGCAGCAGGTGACGCTGTTGGGAATGTGCTTTTTTATCATAGTTGCAAGAAGTCTGACTTTTTACACCTTGCCCGTTGTAGGCTTTAGCCGAGCGATGACGGTTTGGTCACCTGTGGTGGCCTGTCCCATCTTCACGCACACCTCAGAGTCAACGGGCAGATAGACATCTACACGGCTTCCGAACTTGATGAATCCTAAATGCTCGTCGATGTAGCAGTCTTCTCCCTCCTTGGCATAGGTGACAATGCGGCGCGCCACAGCTCCGGCAATCTGCCGACAAAGCACCTCGCGGCCGTCGGGAATGGCTATCATCACGTCTGCATGCTCGTTTTCCTCACTGGCTTTCGGAAGCCATGCCTTGTGGAAGTTGCCGCTGAAATGCTTGACAAACTTCACTACACCATCCACAGGAAACCAGTTGGCATGGACATTGAAGAGACTCATGAAGATGCTGATCATCAAACGGCGGTCGTGAAAGTATTCGTTCTCCTCCACCTCTTCAATGACTACAATCTTTCCATCGGCTGGAGCAACAACAATGTTTTCCGTGTCTTCAATGTTGAGGTAGCGAATCGGGCAGCGGTAGAAGTTGACAACGATGCAGTAAACGGGAATCATGACGATGAGAAACGCCCAGAAAGGAATCTTGCTCGTCAGGGAAAACCAGAGGATGGCAGCAATAAGGGCAATGCCTATTCCACCATATATTAATTGGTTTGTGCCCTCACGGTGAAGTCGGATCTTCTTGAGTTTCTTTATTCTCTTTCCCATATCGGAAGGTTTACATATTCATGAATAATGTGCAAAGTTATATATTTTTTGTCAGCCCTGCAAATAAGCCCATCAACTTTTCGGAGGAACAGGCCGCGTTGCCATTTTTTTTATCTACATTTGCAGGTGAAATATAAAAGCTAATGGAAGATTTCATACATTTACATGTCCACACCCATTATTCCATTCTCGATGGTCAGTCGAAGGTGCCCAACCTTGTCAAGAAGGCAATTGCCGACGGTATGAAAGGTATGGCTATCACCGACCACGGCGTAATGTACGGTGTGAAAGAGTTGGCTGACTGCTGTGCTAAGATCAACAAAGAGCGCAAGAAGGAGGGCCTCGACCCTTTTAAGCCCATTTTCGGATGTGAGATGTATGTGGCACGCCGTACTAAAGAAGATAAGGAGAAGGCGATGGGGGACAACAGCGGCTATCACCTCATCGTTCTTGCCAAGAACTACAAAGGCTATAAGAATCTTATAAAGTTAGTTTCTCGCGCATGGGTGGACGGTTACTATTATAAGCCCCGCACGGATCGTTCGGATCTGGAGCGCTATCATGAGGGGTTGATCGTCTGCTCGGCCTGTATTGCCGGAGAAGTTCCCCGTAAAATATTGGATGGAGACCTGGAAGGGGCACGCGAGGCGGCGCAATGGTATCACGATTTGTTCGGTGACGACTATTATTTGGAGCTGCAGCGACATGAGGTAAAGGACCCACAGCTTGTGGCTAACCGCGAGACTTTCCCCTTGCAGCAGCGTGCCAACCGTGAGTTAATCAAGATAGCGAAAGAGCAGGGCATCAAACTTGTCTGCACGAACGACTGCCATTTTGAAGACCGTGAGACTGCCGAGGCCCACGATCACCTTCTCTGTCTTGCCACGCAGGAGGACCTTGATGCCCCAGACCGTATGCGCTACTCCAAGCAGGAGTGGTTTAAGACGCGTGAGGAGATGAACGAAATCTTCTCCGATGTGCCTGAGGCGCTCTCCAATACGTTGGAGGTGCTTGACAAGGTGGAGCTTTACGACATAGACCATGGACCCATCATGCCATTCTTTCCCATTCCCGAGAGTTTCGGAACGGAGGAAGAGTGGCGGCGAAAGTTTTCCGAAGAAGACTTGTACAAGGAGTTCACGACGGATGAAAAAGGCCAAAACCCACTTCCGCCCGAGGAGGGAAAGAAGGTGATAGCACGTCTCGGAGGTTACGACAAAATCTATCGCATCAAGTTTGAGGCCGACTATTTGGCCAAATTGGCTTATGAAGGGGCCAAGCGTCTCTATGGCGAGCCGTTGTCGGACCGCGTCTGTGAGCATATCAATTTTGAGCTTCACGTGATGAAGACGATGGGTTTCCCTGGCTACTTCCTCATTGTTCAGGATTTCATCAACGCTGCTCGGACGAAGTTGGGCGTGATGGTAGGGCCTGGACGTGGCTCTGCCGCAGGTTCTGTGGTGGCCTATTGTCTGGGGATTACCAAGATAGATCCGCTCAAATATGACTTGCTGTTCGAGCGTTTCCTCAATCCCGACCGCGTGAATCTTCCTGATATCGACACAGACTTCGATGATGATGGGCGCGGAAGGGTGCTGCGTTGGGTGATGGACAAGTACGGCGAGGACAACTGTGCACACATTATCACCTATGCAACGATGGCCACCAAGAACTCCATCAAGGATGTGGCGCGTGTGGAGAAGTTGCCTCTGGAGCGCTCCAACGCCCTTTGTAAGGCCATTCCCGACCGTTTGCCCGATGGAATGAAGATGAATTTGGCCAATGCCATCAAGTGTACGCCAGCTTTGCAGGATGCGGAGGTGAGTGATGATCCGCGTGAACGCAACACCATCAAGTACGCCAAGATGTTGGAAGGTACGGTGCGTGGCACGGGATTACATGCTTGTGGATTCATCATTTGCCGCGACCGCATCGATGACTGGGTGCCTGTATCGACGGCCACCGACCCCGATTTTCCTGATAAGAAGTGCAACGTCACACAGTATGACGGCCATGTCATCGAGAGCACGGGACTGATTAAGATGGACTTTCTCGGCCTAAAAACTCTGTCGGAGCTAAAGGAAGCGTGCAAAGTTGTCAAGCAAACTACTGGCCATGTCATTGACCTCGACAACATTCCTATTGATGATGAGCTGACTTACAAACTCTATCAAGAGGGGCGAACCATCGGTACATTCCAGTTTGAGTCGGCTGGAATGCAGAAGTATCTGCGCAAGTTGAAGCCAACGGTGTTCGAAGACCTCATCGCAATGAACGCCCTTTACCGTCCCGGTCCTATGGACTACATCCCTTCTTTCATTGCCCGAAAGAATGGAAAGGAGGAAATCAAGTATGACATTCCCTGCATGGAAAAGTACCTCAAGGACACATATGGTATTACTGTCTACCAAGAGCAGGTGATGCTTCTCTCCCGTCAGTTGGCCAACTTCACCCGAGGCGAAAGCGATGCACTTCGAAAGGCGATGGGTAAGAAGAAAAAGGCCATCGTTGACCAGATGAAACCGAAGTTCATCAAGCAAGGAATGGAGAATGGGCACGACCCAAAGGTGCTGGAGAAGATTTGGGGCGACTGGGAAAAGTTTGCCAGCTACGCCTTCAACAAGTCCCATGCCACTTGCTATTCGTGGGTAGCTTATCAGACCGCGTATGTCAAGGCGCACTACCCAGCGGAGTTTATGGCCGCCTTGATGACGCGCCGTTTCAGCCAGATTTCGGAGATAACGAAGCTGATGGAGGAGTGCAAGGCGTTAAAAATCGCCACGCTGGGTCCTGATGTGAATGAGAGTCAGATAGGATTCGGCGTAAACAAGAAAGGTGAGATACGCTTTGGCCTTTCCGCCATCAAGGGAATGGGCACCCCTGCTGCCGAGGCAATCGTCGGTGAGCGTGAGAAAAATGGCCCGTATAAGGATATCTTCGACTTCGCCGAGCGCGTGAATCTGGCCAATGTCAACCGGAAAGCCTTTGAAAGTCTGGCCTATAGTGGGGGCTTCGACGGCTTTGGGGTGATGCGTGAGCAATTCTTTGCCCCTAATGCCAAGGGCGAATTGTTCATCGACTCGCTTGTGCGCTATGGACAAAGGTTTCAGACAGACAAGGCCAATGCGGGGATGAGCCTGTTTGGAAGCGACGATGTGTGCGTCGTTCGCCCCCCATTGCCCAAGACGGAAAAGTGGGCAGCCATCGAAAAACTCAACAAAGAGCGCGACTTAGTGGGCATCTACCTTTCGGCACATCCGCTGGACGAGTATGCCGTTGTACTCGACCACATGTGCAATACCCACTGCAACGAAATTTATCGCGGCGCCGACCTCAAGGCTTTATCGGAGCGTGGTGAAGTGACCTTTGGCGGAATAGTGACAGAAGTCAGCGAGCGCTTCGCGCGAAAAACAGGAAGACCCTTTGGCATTGTGACCATAGAGGACTTTGCTGGGGTGGGGGAACTAACACTTTTTGACGAAGACTGGCTGAGGTGGAAGTCTCAGCTTGGTAGAGACTTCGCTGTCTTTGTCACGGCTCGATGTCAACCGCGCTTTCGCAATAGTGACATCCTCTCGTTCAAGATACAGAATGTCGCCCAGCTCTATGATGTGAAGCGGAATCAATTGAAGCAGATAACGGTCTCACTTCCAATGGAACGGATAAACGAAGAGTTGGTGACAGAGCTGGAAGCTGTCGTCGATTCCCATCCTGGAGAAACCAGTCTGCTGGTTCGTTTGGGGCTGACCAACCAGACATCCATCTCCCTCCGAAGCAAAGCAAAGGCTGTGGATGTCGATAAACGGCTGCTGACAGAGTTGCGTGAGATGAAACTCCAATATCACATCAACTAATGGATTGGCACAGTTTTTGTACATTAATTCAATATTCACAAAATCTAAACGAAAAGAAAAAATGGAAGTAGAAATCACAAATGAGAACTTTGAAGCGTTGAAAAACGGCGACCTGCCATTGGTAGTGGATCTTTGGGCCACTTGGTGTGGACCCTGCAAGGCCATTTCTCCGCTTGTATCGAAACTCGCAGAGGAGTATGACGGCAAGTTGGTAGTGGGCAAGTGTGATGTGGAGAAGAACGAGGACATCACCGCTGAGTATATGGTCCGCAACATCCCTACGCTTCTTTTCTTCAAAGGTGGCAAGCTTGTTGACAAGCATGTCGGCGCTCCCAGCGAGTCAAAGATGAGAGCTTTGTTTGACAAGCTGCTGTAATCAACGTCCAAAACAAATTGTTTCAATGGTCTGGCATTTCTTGTTCAAGGGAAATCCAGACCATTTTCTTTTCATCCCTTTTGTCAAGGTGGATTGTGGCTTTGTTTACAATATAATATAGAAAAAACGATGAAAAAACGATTAAACTTTCGATACGAAGCAAAATAGTTGCCTTTTTATTTTGCCCAATTATTTTTTATCCCTATTTTTGCAAAAGATAATTAGCATCTGGCCATGACAGGAAAGCGCCTCGTTGCGCCAGATAGCGTTATCTTTGCATCAAAACAATTCTAAGACCAATCAATGAACGACAAGAAATTAATGAATCGCGCAGCCGACAACATACGCATCCTGGCTGCCTCGATGGTAGAGAAGGCCAAGTCTGGACACCCGGGAGGAGCAATGGGCGGTGCCGACTTTATCAATGTTTTGTTCTCCGAATTTTTGGTTTACGACCCCGATCAACCCACTTGGTCAGGCCGCGACCGCTTCTTCCTTGACCCAGGTCACATGTCTCCGATGCTCTATTCGGCTTTGACACTTCAGGGGAAATTTGACATGGAAGACATCAAGCAGTTCCGCCAGTGGGGCAGTATTACACCCGGTCATCCCGAGCGAGACATAGTACATGGGGTGGAAAATTCCTCCGGTCCGTTAGGACAAGGCCACGCTTTTGCTGCGGGTGCCGCTGTGGCGGAGAAGTTCCTTGAGGCACGTCTTGGCCATACGGTCATGCAGCACAAGATCTATGCTTACATCAGTGATGGAGGCATACAAGAGGAAATCAGCCAGGGCGTAGGCCGTCTTGCAGGCACACTGGGACTGAACAACCTCATTATGTTCTATGATTCCAATGATATACAGCTCTCCACCGAGTGCAACGTCGTCGATACCGAGGATGTGGCAATGAAATATAAGGCTTGGGGTTGGCGTGTTATTGAGATAGACGGCAACGATGCCGATGAGATTCGCAAGGCACTAACCGTGGCCACAAAGGAGAAGGAGCGCCCCGTCATTATCATTGGCCACACCATCATGGGCAAAGGTGCGCTCCAAGCCGATGGATCAAGCTATGAGCACAGCGTGAAGACGCATGGTTCACCACTCGGCGGCGAAGCTTATGTGAATACGATTAAGCACTTAGGTGGCGACCCGAAGAATCCATTCGTCATCTTCCCCGAGGTGAAAAAGTTGTATGACGACCGTCGAGAGGCGTTGCGCAAGATTGTGGCTGAGCGTCACAAGGAGGAAACAAAATGGGCAGAGGAAAATCCCGACAAGGCGAATCTGCTGAAAGAGTGGTTCTCCGGCAAGGCCCCAAAAGTAGATTGGAGCGGTTTGGTACAGAAACGGGATGTTGCCACTCGTGCCGCCTCATCGGCATGTCTTTCCCTGCTGGCGGAGCAAGTGCCTAATATGATATGTGCTTCCGCAGATCTTTGCAACTCAGACAAGACCGATGGATTCTTAAAGAAGACCCACAACCTTAGACGTGGTGATTTCAGCGGGGCTTTCTTCCAGGCTGGAGTTTCCGAGCTGACGATGGCTTGCATGTGCATTGGCATGATGCTCCACGGCGGTGTTATTGCAGCAATGGGCACATTCTTTGTGTTCTCCGACTATATGAAGCCTGCCATCCGCATGGCCGCGCTGATGCGTACCCCCGTAAAATTCATCTATACCCACGATGCTTTCCGTGTGGGTGAGGATGGTCCGACCCATCAACCCGTTGAGCATGAGGCGCAGTTGCGTCTGATGGAGAAACTGCAGAACCACGCAGGCGAGGATTCTTTGCGTGTGTTCCGTCCCGCTGATGCCGATGAGACTACTGTTTGCTGGCAGATGGCCATGGAAAACATGGAAACTCCCACCGCATTGATTTTCTCCCGTCAGAACATTAAGAGCCTTCCCGAGGGAACCAACTATCAGAAGGCACGCAAGGGCGCCTATGTCGTTGCTGGGTCGGATGAGCATTACGATGTCATCCTGCTTGCCAGTGGTTCTGAGGTGTCTACACTTGTCGACTCGGCCGAATTACTTCGTAAGGACGGCGTGCGCTGTCGCATTGTCAGTGTACCGTCCGAGGGACTCTTCCGTCGCCAGCCAGTAGGCTATCAGCTGCGTGTTCTGCCTTCGGAGAGTCAGGTTTTTGGCCTAACCGCAGGTCTACCGGTCACTCTCCAAGGATTAGTAGGATGCCACGGACGAGTCTACGGCATGACCTCATTCGGCTTCTCGGCCCCCTACAAGGTGCTCGATGAGAAGCTCGGCTTCACGGCAGAAAATGTTTACAAGCAAGTAAAAGAGTTTTTAGCATAATATTTTTATCACTTAGGGAGGCTCTGCTGAAAGCTGGAAAGGTGGCCGGCAGAGTCCCCGTTAAAACGAATACGCTTATGGAAATCAAGACAGTTGGAGTCGCTTGCGACCACGCAGGCTATCCGTTGAAGCAGTACGTCATCCAGTATTTAGAAGAGCATAAGTACCCATATAAAGATTTTGGATGCAACAGCGACCTCAGTTGCGACTATCCTGACTATGCTCATCCATTGGCTGAGGCCATCGAAAGTGGCGAGATATATCCGGGCATTGCCATCTGCGGCAGTGGTGAGGGTATGGCTATCACGCTCAATAAGCACCAAGGCATCCGTGCTGGACTGGCTTGGAACAAGGATGTGGCAGAGTTGATTCGCCAGCACAATGATGCCAACGTGCTCGTATTGCCGGGGCGGTTCATCGACAACAACACTGCGGGTCACATTATGGACGCTTTCTTCAAGGCAAACTTTGAGGGCGGCCGCCATGAGCGCAGGGTGAAGAAAATACCTGTTCAGGCAAAGTAGGGATGTCCTTGCCTTGCTGACCACAACGTAACGGCACGGGTGCCGGCTGATTTCGGCCAGGCGCAAGTGCCGTTTTTTGTGCGCATGATTTTTGAAAAACCTATAACAATGAGAAAAATATTACTATTATTCAGCCTTCTTCTGTCGCTTGCGATGCAGGCACAGGAAGGGGAACACTTCCTTCAGGATGACCAGTACCGCCAGAAAGTGACGCGAGTCTTCAGCGACCGCATGAAATTCATGGGCAAGGACCATTTTAAAGTCATCGATCTGCTTTCTAACAACGTGGAGGCCGAGGCGTTGCAATTCCTCTATGCCTATATGCCGATGGCTGATGTGACCGATTATCCTGCCAGCTTTTTCCTTGCCAATGTGCGCCGTTCCCTACAGGCACGGCGGGAAATGGCGTGGGGCAATAGGGTTCCGGAGCGCGAGTTCCGCCACTTCGTTCTTCCAATCCGCGTTAACAACGAGAATTTGGATAGCTTCCGAATCGTGTATTATGACGAGTTGAAAGAACGTGTCAAAGGATTGAGTATGAAAGATGCCATCCTTGAGGTGAACCATTGGTGCCATGAGCATGTCACCTATCAGCCCTCCGATGCCCGTACTTCTGCTCCAATGGCCACCATGCGCACCACCACCGGGCGTTGTGGCGAGGAGAGCACCTTCGCTGTGGCTGCTTTGCGCGCCGTTGGCATCCCTGCGCGCCAGGTGTATACCCCTCGTTGGGCACATACCGACGACAACCATGCCTGGGTAGAGGCTTGGGCCGACGGGCAATGGTACTTCCTTGGCGCATGTGAACCCGAGGCTGTGCTCAACCTGGGTTGGTTCAATGCTCCCGCCTCGCGCGCCTTGCTGATGCACACCCGCGCTTTTGGCGACTATGACGGCCCGGAGGAAGTGGTGCTTCGCACCTCCAACTACACCGAGATAAACCTTATCAGCAACTATGCTAAGGTGAGGCGTGCCGACTTCAAAGTGGTTGATGCACAGGGCAAGCCCGTTGCCGACGCGAGGGTAGACTTTAAGATTTACAATTATGCCGAGTTCTACACGGCGGTGACGAAATATACAGACGCTCAGGGTCACACCTTTCTCACCGCAGGGCAGGGCGACATGATCGTTTGGGCTTCCAAGGAGGGGAAGTACGGCTACAAGAAAGTCTCCTTCGGCCAGGACAGGAATGTGAGCATCGTCATAGACAGGGACAACGATGCGGTTTCGGACGAGGACATGGACATCGTGCCGCCCGCTGAAGCGCCCAACGTGCCGGAGGTTACCCCAGAACAGGCTGCGGTAAACAAGGCCCGCTTTGCCAAAGAGGATGAAATCCGCGCCGATTTCGTTCGCCGCACACAGTATCCCAAGGACGGCACGTCGAAATATAAGTCCTACTTACTTCGTGCAAAAGGCAACTGGCGTACGATAGAGAATTTCCTGCAGCGGCACAGTGACAATGAGGCCCGCGCCTTGCGTATCCTCAATGCGCTGAGTGACAAAGACTTGCGCGATATACTTCCCCAAATTCTGGAGGACTGTTATGACAATAAGAGCGAGCAGGTCAGTCCACGTGTGGAGGATGAGATGCTCATCGCCCCATTCAAGTGCTTCTTCGAACACTATTTTGACGCGAAGACCATTGAGAAATTCCGCTCCAACCCGATGGAGATTGCCACTTGGATAAAGCAAAATATCCGCCTCAACCCCGATGCGAAGGCGCTCCAGATAGCCCAGACTCCCGTGGGGGCCGTGAAGTTCCGCGTAACTGATCCACGCTCCCGCAAGATACTCTTTGTCGACATAGCCCGGAGTCTCAACATTGAGGCCAAGCGCGACACGGTCACAGGCACGCTCATGTATCGCAAAGATGGCCGTTGGACCACCGTTGATTTCGACGCCAAGGGTACAGTAAAGCCCCGTCTGGGCACGCTGGTGCTCACTTACCAGCCTGCTGCCCATCTGGATAACCCGCTTTATTACAACCATTTCTCGCTGAGCCGCATAGAAAATGGAACGGCCACGCTCCTTAACTATGACGAAGGGACGGATGGCAATCAGACAAGTTGGCAGAATACCTTCAAGGACGGGTGTCCCTTGGAGGCGGGTACATATTTGTTGACTACCGGTACGCGCCTTGCCAACGGCAGTGTGCTCTCCCATAGCGAGTTCTTCACCATTAAGGAAGGACAGACAACGACCCTTCCGCTCATCATGCGCGAGAGCAAGGATGAGGTGCAAGTAATCGGATCTTTCAATTCGGAGAGCAAGTTTGACCTCAATGGCCAGCAGGTGAGCCTTCTCTCACAGACGGGACGCGGCTACTACGTCATCGGACTCATCGGCGTGGGGCAGGAGCCTACCAACCACGCATTAGTCGATATAGCCAAGGAAGCGGATGCCTTCGACCGCTGGGGACGCCCCATGGTGCTTCTTTTTGAGAACGCCGAGGAGGCCAAGAAGTTTGATGCCACGCTCTATGGTCGTCTGCCCAAGAACATCATATATGGAATCGACACTGATGGGGCCATCCGTAAACAGATGGTCGAGAGCATGAAACTGGCCAGCAAGACGCAGCTGCCTATCTTCTTTATCGCCGATACGTTCAACCGGGTTGTTTTCTCTTCCCAAGGATACACCATCGGATTGGGTGAGCAGATGAAAAATACGTTTAACAAGCTCTGATGCTTTGCGGCTGTATTGGATGTCTCAATCTGGTGAGAACAGTTTTCTTCACGTGAGGCGGTAGTTCCGATATGCATGGCATTTCGACGCTAAGCATTTGACACGAATATACCCAACGGCGCGCAACCGAACCTTCGCAGTTTCGGTTGCGCGCCTTGCTTTTTCTTTACGACAGCATCTGCCATCAGACGGGTGGTAGGGGTAGACTTGGGCGCATAGGCCGAACGGGTCACTTTTCCAGCAGGTGGTGGCGAAACCAGTTGACCACATGGTCAATCACTGGCTGCTGAAACCAGCGGTCGTCGCCGTGGTCTGCCCCGTTGAGCACGACATATTCCACCTCCATCCCGTTCTCAGTAAGGGCTTCGAACAGGTGGTCACTCTGTCGCTGCGAAACCATGTGGTCGTTGTCACCGTGCATAATCAAGAATGGTGGAAGCCCCGGATGGATATGCCCCAAGGGGCTCGCGTCGCGCGCCTTGTCAGGTATTTCCTCCAAAAGGTGTCCGGGATCGCGGCCATAGACCACGCCATTGACGAGTAGTGCCTCGCTTGCGGCGCGTGAGTCGTGGTAAGCCTGTACTTCCTTTGGAAAGCCCTCGTCAATCGTTCCCAAGTCAGAGGGACCAAAGATGGTGCAGCAAGCCTGCACGTCGGAGCTTTCCTCCAGATAGCTGCCTTGGTCAAAACGTGGCTCGTTCATCGTCGTCGCAATCATCGAGGACAAATAACCGCCCGCGCTGTTGCCCATTACGCCAAACCGTGTCTTGTCAATTCCAAACCGCTCGGCGTTGGCCTTGAGGAAGCGTATGGCCTGCTTGCCGTCCTCCAGAAGTGCGGGAAAGGCGTTGGGGATGGTGCGATACTGCACGGCAGCGACGACAAATCCCGCGCGGGCAAGCCCCATCCTGCACTCAATGAACTTGCTGTAGTCGCTCGTAGTGAATCCCCCACCAGGAAAATAGACCACGCAAGGTTTCGGGTCGTTCGTCCGCGGGATGATGAGCGTCATGTGAAGTGAGGTCGTTCCCTTCTCGTAATGCTGCGAATAGATGATGTTGTCAATCACCCGCAGCGATGTCCGAGTCACGGGAACGTCCATCAAGATTTTCTTGCTCTTACTATTTTGTTGTTCCATAAATTGCATATCCAAAGGTACTCGTTTCTCTTTTCTCCTGCAAAAGTAGCAAGAAAAGTTAAGAAACACTATAAACAACAAGGAAAGACATTAAAAAAGGTGTGTCGCGCTTGGCTATATTAGATAAACTGCATAACTTTGCTCACACTAAGTCTCTGCCATTGCGGCGGTCACACACGGTAGATAAACTGTAGTGGCACGGCTTTTGTTGATACAAAGACATATCAAATGCAATAAAGAAAATGGATTACAACAATTATTCAAACATTGTGGATGACCGCTCACGCGAGTTGGAGCGGTCGCGCGTGCTTCCCTTCTTGATGAGGAAAGTCTACACCTGGATGGCGCTTGCGCTGGCCATTACGGGCATCGTCGCTTATGGCATCGGCAATAGTCCGGGGCTTCTGATGAGTCTTTTCTCGTCCCGTATGCCCATGATCGTGCTGTGCGTGGCCGAGATAGGCCTTGTATTGTGGCTGTCGGCTCGCCTCAACCGCATCTCCATAGTCACGGCCACGGTGGGCTTCATCGCCTTCTCCGTACTCAATGGCATGTCGATGAGTGTGATTTTTGCAGTCTATACCACCACCTCCATAGCCCGCACGTTCTTTATCACCGCTGGCATGTTTGGCGCGATGGCGCTCATCGGCTATACCACCAAGAAAGACCTATCCAAGTTTGGAGGCATTCTGACCATGGCGCTCATCGGCTTAATCATTGCCGGACTGGTCAATATGTTCATCCAAAGTTCGATGTTTGACCTCATCTTGAGCGGTATTGGCGTACTGGTTTTCTGCGGATTGACCGCCTGGGACCTGCAATGGATCAAGCGGACACTCTCCGAGGCACCTGATATGGGTGAGGCTGCGCAAAAGATAGCGCTCCTCGGCGCACTTAACCTCTACCTCGACTTCATCAACCTCTTCATCTATCTGCTCCGCTTTTTGGGGAACAACAGAAACTGATGAGGCTTAGGGCATCTGCTCAACGGATGCTCTGAAAAACAAGATAACGGGCGAATCCTCCACTATAGGGTTCGCCTTATTTTGTCCTTTTCCGTTGTAATCGCTGTCAAATAGGCAAGTCGGTAGGTATGCTATCCAGCTTGAAAAGTCGTATAGAGCGGTGAAAATTCCCCAAATATTAAATAAAATGCTTTTTTAGTGGTCAAAAGTTTGTTTGTTTTGAATAAATATTGTAATTTTGCATAATCAAACAGCGTTATAAATTATCATGAAGGCGAAGACTATACGAATGAAAACCCTCAAGATGCTTATCTCCAGCAAGGAGCTGAGCAGTCAGGAGGAAGTGCTGAAGGCTTTGGAGAAAGAAGGCTTTAAGATTACCCAGGCCACATTAAGCCGTGACTTGAAGCAGCTGAAGGTAGCCAAGGCGGCGTCGATGAACGGCAAATATGTTTATGTGTTGCCCAATGAGACAATGTATAAACGTGTCTCTACGCCTCAGCGAGCCAGCGAGATGGTCAACAGCAACGGCTTCCTTTCGCTCACGTTCAGCGGTCAGCTTGCCGTGATGAAGACCCGTCCAGGCTATGCGAGTGCCATCGCCTATGACATCGACCAGAAAGAAATACAGGGTGTTTTGGGCTCTATAGCTGGCGACGACACGCTGTTCATCGCCATCGAAGAGGGCTACGATCGCAACAAGGTGGTCGATGGGCTTTCTCAAATCATACCGGGCATCGGACGGGTGTCGGTAGTCATCCCGAGCTATAACCACACCGAGGAGCAGTAGCCTTGTCGCTGCCTTCGGCCTTGCCAGAGTGTTTTGCGCCTTAATATAGCCGGCGACACTGCTTAATGCTTAAAGTCGGGCTTGCCAAAGGGGCGTGTTTTGCATTCTTTTCCATTGGTGCCCATGAATAAAGCTTGGTGTTTTCTTGAATCGGCAGGATGCCAGCTATTAGGCATAAGGGTGAATGCACGGGACTCCAAAGTTGGTATTATGGGGCATGCAGCCAGTGATGCCTTCGCAAGATTCTTATAGTTTCACTTCTTGTTTAGGGGAATTGACCATCAGTCAGATAATCAGTGCAGGTTCTATTTGCCTATTACATTTCCCGTTGACTTTTCATGTCCGTGCGAAACAGGCTCTATCGTGTTGCGATAGGGCCTGTTTCGCATCCTAATAGGGCCTCTTTTGCATTGTAATAGGGGCTGTTTTGCAACGCGATATGGCCCCTTTCGTAAGAGGGATGAATCTGTGGTGCGCAAGGGATGGTCAGTTTTAGTGTACATGGCCGACGAAACTCAGGTATAAAGAATCTGAATGTAATGATAATGTGTTGCCTTAAACCTAAAAATACTAATAATAAGTAACTATTCATCCGATATGTTTGTCTTTGTATTGTTCTGATATATGAGGCCAATCCGTACATCCTGAGGGCCAATTCCGATTTTTTCGCTTCCTTCATGGTGCATTCAATCCAGCCTAAAAAAGTAAAACTCGTTTGCCTTTGGTTTAATAAAATCTATGATTTGTCCTTTTAGATGGGGGTGTTTGCCTAAAAATAGTTATCGGATTTGTAAGGTAGAGGCTTTTTTGGTAACTTTGCAGATAGACAGTATTGAACTAATTGGGACACATGACACATTTGAAAGAAACGGCATTACTATATTTTTTCTTTACCATGATGGCTTTCTCTGCTCCCGTCCAGGCGCAGACTCGTGCCCCACAGCCGACCATCACACTCTCTGATGGCACGCGCTATACGGGGCAGGTGGCGCATGGGAAGCCCAATGGCAAGGGCGTGGCCTACTACAAGAGTGGCGATGTCTATGAAGGAGAGTTTGTCAAGGGAAAGCGTCAGGGTAAAGGTACCTACAAGTTTAAGGATGGAGAAAAGTATACCGGCGACTGGTTTGAAGACCATCAACATGGCAAGGGCGACTATTATTTCGCCAATGGCAACCGGTATAGCGGCCTTTGGTATAAGGATTACCAGCACGGACCCGGCACGATGTACTACTATAATGGCGACAAGTACGTGGGCGAATGGTATCAAGACAAGCGTGAGGGTCAGGGACGATACACGTTCAAGAACGGCGCTTACTACGATGGCGGATGGAAGAATGACCAAAAGAATGGTCAGGGGCGCTTCGATTGGGGCGACGGGGCTTCCTATACGGGCGACTGGGTGAACAACCTCAAGGAGGGAAAGGGCGTCTATGTCTATGGAGACGGCGAGGAATACAGCGGCCAATGGAAAAATGACCTGCCCGATGGACGAGGAATCTATACCTTTAAGGATGGCGATATCTACGAGGGCTGTTACGTAGAGGGAGAGCGACAAGGCGAAGGCATCATGCGACACAAGAATGGAGATGTCTATACCGGATGCTTTCAGCATGGTGAGCGGTCGGGCCAGGGTACGATGTCATGGCATAATGGTGATGTATATGTTGGGCTCTGGGCGCAAGACCATGAGAATGGACTGGGAAAACTTACAACAAAAAGCAATGATGTTTTTGAGGGCACGTTTGTAAACGGCAAGCTCGATGGCGAAGTTGTTATCCATTATGCTGACGGGACACGCTTCCGGGGTACGTTCCGCAACGGAATGCGCGAGGGAAAGGCCATCGAAGAGAATGCGGAAGGTGTGCGGTTTGAAGGAAGTTATCACGAGGACGAGCGCGACGGAGACTTTGTGGAGCGCGACAAGAATGGTGCTGTCACTGCGCAAGGACGCTACGAGAACGGTAAAAAGATAGAAATGTAAAACGGATAACAGAGTCAAAAAATGGCGAAGAGAAAGATAACGGGGAAGAAAACGACCCGAAAAAGAAACTTGACCAGCAAGCTGGAGGCACGAAAAGAGACGACGGAGCACATCGGAATCGTGCGCAATGACCCTTATTTGGAGCCCTATGAGGATGCCATCCGGGGCCGCCATGACCATGCGCTGTGGAAGATAGACCAGCTCACCAACCATGGCAAGCAGACTTTATCCGACTTTGCCAATGGCCATGAATACTTCGGGCTGCACCGAACGGACAGGGGATGGGTGTTCCGTGAGTGGGCACCCCATGCCACAGGCATCTGTCTTGTGGGTGACTTCAGCGGGTGGAAGGAACTTGATGCTTATCGCTGCCATCGCATAGAGGACACGGAAAACTGGGAGCTGACGCTTCCCGCCGCTGCACTGAGCCACGGACAGCTCTACAAAATGCACGTCAAGTGGGATGGAGGGGAAGGAGAGCGCATCCCGGCTTGGGCCAATCGTGTGGTGCAGGACGAGCAGACGCATATCTTTTCTGCCCAAGTCTGGTCGCCCAAGACTCCGTACCGTTGGCGGTCGAAGCCGTTGTGTCCACAGACAAAGCCTCTTTTGATTTACGAGTGCCACATCGGTATGGCGCAGGATGAGGAGAAAGTGGGCACGTACAGTGAGTTTCGCGAGCGCATCCTGCCGCGAATTGTCCGCGATGGATACAATGCCATCCAGATAATGGCTGTGCAGGAGCATCCTTACTACGGCTCGTTCGGCTATCATGTCAGCTCATTCTTCGCTCCGAGCAGTCGTTTCGGAACTCCGGAGGAGTTGAAACGGCTGATAGATGAGGCTCACCGGCTGGGAATTGCCGTCATCATGGACATCGTACATTCCCACGCCGTGAAGAACGAAGTGGAGGGGTTGGCCAATCTTGCGGGTGACCCCAACCAGTATTTCTATCCCGGTGAACGCCATGAGCATCCCGCCTGGGACAGCCTTTGCTTCGACTACGGGAAGGACAATGTCATCCATTTTCTGCTTTCCAACTGCAAGTACTGGCTGGAGGAGTTCCGTTTTGATGGTTTCCGTTTTGATGGTGTCACGTCGATGCTCTACTACAGCCACGGTTTGGGGGAGGCATTCACCAACTACGCCGATTACTTCAATGGGCATCAGGACGACAATGCCATCTGCTACCTGACGCTGGCAAACCGTCTTGTACACGAGGTCAACCCCAATGCCCTGACGATTGCCGAGGAAGTGTCGGGCATGCCGGGACTCGCCGCACGCTTTGAGGACGGTGGCTATGGCTTCGACTACCGCATGGCGATGAACATACCCGACTACTGGATCAAGACCATCAAGGAGCGGCGTGACGAAGAGTGGAAGCCAAGCAGCATATTTTGGGAGGTCAAAAATCGGCGTGCCGACGAGAAGACCATCTCCTACTGTGAGAGTCATGACCAAGCATTGGTGGGCGACAAGACGATTATATTCCGTCTGGTCGATGCTGATATGTACTGGCATTTCCGCATTGGTGATGAAAATGAGGCGGTGCATCGCGGCATTGCGCTGCACAAGATGATACGACTCGTGACCATCGGCGCCATCAATGGGGGGTATCTCAACTTCATGGGCAACGAGTTTGGCCATCCAGAGTGGATCGATTTCCCGCGCGAGGGCAACGGATGGAGCTACAAATATGCCCGGAGGCAGTGGAATTTGGTCGATGACCCGACACTTTGCTACCACTATCTCGGCGATTTTGACCGCAGAATGCTGGAGGTAGTGAAGAGTGAGCCGGACTTTAACGACACGCCCGTGCAGGAAATTTGGCACAATGACGGCGACCAGGTGCTTGCATACGAGCGGGGATGGCTGCTTTTCGTGTTCAACTTCTCGCCATCTCGCTCCTATACCGACTATGGACTGTTGGTCGGGGAGGGCGCTTGGGAAGTGGTGCTCAACACCGATGCACGAGAGTTTGGCGGAAATGGCCTTGCCGATGACACGGTGGTACATCTCACCAATGCTGACCCGCTTTATGCCAAAGAGCACAAGGGCTGGCTGAAGCTCTACATTCCTGCGCGCTCGGCGGTGGTACTGCGAAAAAAGAAAGACGACCATGCGTAGAAGTTTTCTTCAGGTATTGTGTGCGGTAGTGTTCAGCGTGCTCACGTTTTGCTACCTTTACTGCTATCAGGCCGACATTCTTGTCGTCACACAGTTCCTTGCTTCAGGGGGAAAAACGCATTATGAGCCGTTCATTGGCGCCTTGATAATCACACTGGTCTTGCTGTTGCTGCAAGTGACGGTGCAGTTCTTCGCCCGCCTTCATCGTCGTTGTTATGCGCTGACGTATGCGCCTTCGCTCCTGTTGTTGGCCTGGTTGACTGGCATCAGCCCCGATGTAACCGTGCGTGCTGACTTCGGGAGTTGGTGGTTGGCAGTTCCTTTCTTGCTCTTTATCATCGTCCCGGCCATCATTCAGGCGGTGCGTTATCAGCCCTATGAGCCTGAGGAACGGAGGGTAGGGGCATTCTCACAGTTGTATTGGATCAATTTGGGCACACTTGCCCTCATGTTTCTCTTTGTGGGTCTGCTGGGCAACAGTGACAGGGAGTTTCATAAGCGGGCACGGATGGAGTATCTGATAGACCAACGGCGCTATCGCGAGGCGCTCGTTGTGGCGCAAAGTCTGGAGCGACCTGACTCTGTTACATCGATGCTGACTATCTATGCCGTTGCGAGAACGGGGCATCTGACAGACAGTCTGTTCTATTATCGCTTGGTAGGCGAGGGCAAAGTGATGCGACCATCGCCGCAGGTGCATTCCCTTCTCACTCCCGACTCGATTCTGAATCATGTCACCAGCAAGAGTGCCAACTACCAGTTGATGGGCTTTTTGCTCAATCGTGATCTGCCGACTTTCTGTGCTTATCTCCCCTTATACTACAAGACCAATGGCCCTATGCCACGTTATTATGCCGAGGCGTGGCGGCTCTATCATCAGTTGCGTGCTGGGCAGCGTCCCAAGCGGTATGCGAAGGGGTCTTATACCTACTATTACTTGGAGCGGTAATGGCTTTTTGGCCGTTCGTCTGGCTTGATTCTGCCTTAGATGCCATTGCCACTCGAAGTCAGGGCTGTTGATCTAACTGCAGACTTCAGCTTATCATAATTTGTGAGATGTTCTTATGGGCCGCTTATAACAAGACCCTATATACGACAAAAGGCCGCAACTTGCATTGCAGCCTTTCATAGATGTTTTATCTTTAGTAAATCGTTTTACTTCTTGAAGAAGTCCTGTACGGCATCGTTGGGCACCATTTTCTCGTCGAAGATGTATGCGCCAGTCTTCGGACTCTTGACCATTTTGATTACTTTCGTATAAGCGCGACCATCCGTTGAGCCTTCATGGAGGGTAGCGACCGCTTTCTTTGCCATAGTCTATGAATTCCTTTTAGTTGGATTACTTAATCTCCTTGTGTACGGTCATCTTCTTGAGAATCGGATTATATTTCTTCAACTCAAGACGACCCGGAGTATTTTTACGGTTCTTTGTGGTGACATAACGGCTTGTGCCGGGCAGACCACTATTCTTCATTTCAGTGCATTCAAGAATCACTTGGACTCTGTTGCCTTTTGCTTTCTTTGCCATTGTCTTATCGTTCTCCTTCGCTTATCCTTTAGTTTTTAGCATCCTCGTTGCCGTCGGCAATCACTTTGATGTCCTTCCAGTTGAGGTAACCTTTGGCAACAGCTTGCTTTATTGCGGCATCAAGTCCGACCTTGTTAATCATACGGAGGCCGGAAGCTGAGATTTTAAGGCTAATCCAGCAATTCTCCTCTACATAATAGAATTTCTTGCTGAAAAGGTTTACGTCAAAGCTGCGCTTGGTGCGGTGCTTCGAGTGAGACACATTGTTGCCCAGCTGTGCCTTCTTTCCCGTGATTTGACAAATCTTAGACATTGCTATCTTTAAGTTTCTAATTCGTTAATTGATACCTATTCCAAACAGAGTGCAAAGTTAATGAAAATTTCTTGACGCACAAAACTTTCTTGTTGCAAATGTATTGAATTAGGCTTTTTTATCACTTACCATCGACTTTCGTTGGTTTCGGGAAGTTCTTTGGGAAGCTTTTCCTCCAGAAAACCGTTCATCAGGCGCATGGCTTTGTTGGTGGCGATGGCAATGTTGATGTCTCTTCCAAAGTTATCTGTAAGTTTCAGCGTGCGAATTTCGTCCCGATTGCCGTATGCAATCCATATTGTGCCGACGGGAATGTCCTTTGTTCCTCCGCCCGGACCAGCTATTCCGGTCGACGCTATGGCAAAATCGACGTCTAATAGGTTCATTACACCGCTTGCCATTTGGCGGGCTACCTCCTCACATACGGCTGTTTTTTCCTCCAACACCTGGTGGCTCACCTTGAGAAGTTTCTCCTTCACTTCGTTGGTGTAGCTCACTATGCTTCCCTTGAAATAATTGGAGGCACCGGGAGTGGCGACGATAGCCTCGCTGATCAGGCCGCCCGTGCAGCTCTCTGCCGTACCCAGCGAGAGGCCGGAGGCATAGAGCAGATCTCCGATTTGGCGTGAAATGATTTTGGTCTCAAACTCCATAGTCCTTTTTGCTAAGTGTTTTACTTGAATGTTACCTTGCTGAACGCAGGCAAGTCTATTGACGCAAAGTCGTGGTCACGGTACTTAAAGGTGCCTACACAGGCTATCATTGCCGCATTGTCCGTCGTATAACTGAATTTGGGAATATAGATTTTCCATCCATATCGTGTCGCATAATCGCGAAAAGCGTTGCGTAGTCCAGTGTTAGCCGACACCCCTCCAGCCACTGCGACATGCTTTATGCCCGTGTCCTTGACGGCCAACCGCAGCTTCTTCATCAGTATATCTACGACCGTGTATTCCAGACTTGCCGCCAAATCCTCCTTGTGTCGTTCCACGAAGTCGGCATCCTCTGCCACCCATTTGCGCAGATTGTAGAGGAAAGAGGTCTTTAGTCCCGAGAAGGAATAGTCGTATCCAGGGATGTGTGGCTCCGAAAACTGGTAGGCTTTTGGGTCGCCTTGACGTGCCAGCTTGTCGATAATGGGTCCTCCAGGATATCCCAACCCCATCACTTTGGAACATTTGTCGATGGCCTCACCCGCCGCGTCGTCTATCGTTTGCCCCAGCACCTCCATGTCGTTGTAAGCGTTCACTTTGACGATTTGGGAGTTGCCGCCGCTCACCAACAGGCAGATGAAGGGGAAAGGAGGTGCGTCTGTGTCGTCTTCGCTTTCCTTTATGAAGTGTGCCATGACGTGACCTTGCAGGTGATTGACATCTATCAGTGGGATGCCCAGTGCGCGTGCAAACCCTTTGGCGAAGTTTACGCCGACCAACAGCGAACCCATCAGCCCCGGACCTCTTGTGAAAGCCACGGCGGAAAGGTCCTCTTTGACGATTCCCGCGCGCTTGATGGCCTGGTCAACTACGGGCACCACGTTCTGTTGATGTGCCCTTGAGGCCAGCTCCGGCACCACCCCTCCGTAGGCTCTGTGTACCTCTTGCGAGGCTGTGACGTTGCTTAGGATTACCCCGTTGCGCAGAACGGCAGCCGAGGTGTCGTCACAACTGCTCTCTATACCTAATATATATATATCGCTCATGCCAATACTCATGTTTCAGTACAGTTCACGTTTGACGGCAAAGCAGGTCGTTTTGCTGTGAACTGTTGCGCTGACGAAGTCTTAAACCGGTTTATTCAGACAGAATCTCCACGCCGTTTTCGGTCATAAGGAACGTGTGCTCCCACTGTGCCGAAGGCTTCTCGTCGCCGGTAATGACCTCCCACCCGTAGGGGTCATCGGCATCTATGAATACTTTCCAGGTGCCCATGTTGATCATTGGCTCGATGGTGAACACCATACCCGGCACAAGCAGCATGCCCGTTCCGCGGTGTCCATAGTGTAATATCTCCGGCTCCTCGTGCATTTGCAGCCCTACGCCGTGCCCGCAAAGGTCGCGCACCACGCCATATCCGTACTTTTCGGCATGTTTCTGGATGGCATGGCCAATGTCGCCGGTAAAACCGTAGGGCTTTGCCGCCTCCGCACCGATGTCAAGGCACTCCTTCGTCACACGGACGAGCTGCTCTTTCTCGGGTGTTGTCTTGCCACCGATGATGAACATGCGCGATGCGTCACCATAATAGCCGTTGTATCCCAACGTGATGTCCACGTTGACGATGTCCCCAGGCTTCAGTATGTCCTTCTCTTTGGGAATGCCATGTGCCACGACCTCGTTGATACTGGTGCACAGGCTTGCCGGGAATCCCTCGTAACCGAGTGTGGCCGAGATGGCGTTGTGGGCTTTGCAGTAGGCCACGCACACGTCGTCTATCTCCTTTGTGGAGATGCCCGGGCGTATCATTTCAGCCACGGCGTCGAGGCAGCCGCTGTTGATTTCCCCGGCCTTCCGTATGCCCTCGATTTGCTCGGGTGTCTTGACCATATCGCGTGTGGGCACCAGCTTGCCTTTGTTCTCAGCCTCTATGATGCGCAAGTCCATCTCTGTCGGCTGCTGTCCGGAGAGGCAATGCCATCTCCTTTTCTTTTTAAAGTTTATCATCTTATATTTCCTTTTCCTATTAAGGCGGCCTTGTCGTGCCGCATAGGGCTAAAACCGCTTCACGGCGCGGTCCATCTCTCTGCGGTCTTCCTTCTCCTTGAGCGTCTGACGCTTGTCGTACAGCTTCTTTCCACGGGCGAGTGCGATGTCCATCTTTGCCCGTCCGTGCTCGTCGATAAACACCAGCGTGGGCACAATAGTGTAGCCTGGCGTCTTGGTCTCGGCCTCCAATCGTCTGATTTCCCTGCGGTTGAGCAACAGCTTGCGGGTTCTTTTGGCCTCGTGGTTGGCGTAGGAGCCGTAGAAATAGGGCGAGATGCTCATGCCCTCCACCCATATCTCACCGCGTGTGATATAGCAGTAAGAGTCGGTAAGCGATGCCTTGCCTGCCCGGATGGACTTGATTTCCGTGCCCGTCAGCACGATGCCCGCTGTGAAAGTGTCCACAAAGAAGTATTCAAACGAAGCCTTCTTGTTGCGTATTTGTACGGGACTTTTCTTCCTTATCTCTTGTGCTTCCTTATTCATGCGCTATCATTGGTTGGGTGTGCAGCTCCGTCAAGGCTCTGTTATTTGTGCAAAGTCGCTGATGTGGTCATCAATGTAGGCGGCGATTTGTGCCGTCCACTTTTCCTCATTGACCACGAAGTCATCATCGAAGTCGTCAAATTCGGGCATTTGCTCGTAGACAGCCATGAATTCCTCATCACTCATCTCGCGCTCTAATTGCTCATGATACTTCGTGTACCACTTCTTACACCGTTGTAGATGGAGGTAAAAATCCTGCAATCCCCACTCCCGCATCATGCGGGCAAAGGGGTTTTTGAAGATGAACGCGCCCAGTCCGTTGTATATGAGTTGTACGTAGCCGCCGTCGGAAACCTCTTCATGAAGGTAGTTCCAGCCCAACAGCGTAATCTGGTCAGCATTGAGATGCGCCATATTCTCACTGGTCAGCTGCCCGCCAATGGCTTGCTTGATGGCCTCTTCGAACGTCTTGACAAACTCGTCCATCCCTGCTTCAGCCGCTTTGCGCAGGGCTGCATCGCTCACTGTGACCGTAATCATCTTGTCGTTCTCCATCCTTTGATTTTTCTGTCTATATCGTTTGCAAAGTTACATTATTTCCATGAATTACCCAACCCAATCTGTGAAAAACCCCTTGGCATCTCTCTGCGACGCCACGTTGCTGTGAAAATGCCTGTGGTGAAGCCCGAGCCACTCTCTGAACGATACGAGAAAAGGCCGTTTCCGTTTTGGAAACGACCTTTTCTCTAAACTATTATGAAAAACGTTGCGGCGTGACCGCATCATGTAGCCACCTTCCGCAGCGTATCAAGCAACTTTCGATTTAGATCTCGGCGAAGTACTTGATGGTACGAACCATCTGAGAAGTGTAGGAGTTCTCGTTGTCGTACCAGGACACAACCTGCACCTGATAGGTGTCATCGTCAATCTTAGCGACCATCGTCTGGGTGGCATCGAAGAGTGAGCCATACTTCATACCGATGATATCAGAAGACACAATGAGGTCCTCGTTGTAGCCGAAGGACTCAGTAGAGGCAGCCTTCATGGCGGCGTTGATGCCCTCGACGGTGATGTTCTTGCCCTTAACCACGGCTACGAGAATGGTCGTAGAACCTGTTGGGGTCGGAACGCGCTGAGCAGAGCCGATGAGCTTGCCGTTCAACTCTGGGATAACGAGGCCGATTGCCTTGGCAGCACCAGTGGTGTTCGGCACGATGTTCTGGGCACCTGCGCGTGAACGACGAAGGTCTCCCTTACGCTGCGGACCGTCAAGAATCATCTGATCGCCCGTGTAAGCGTGGATAGTAGACATGATACCCGACTGGATGGGAGCGTAAGCGTGGAGAGCTGCGGCCATCGGAGCGAGACAGTTGGTCGTGCAAGAAGCAGCGGAGATAATCTTGTCCTCAGGGGTCAGCGTCTTGTGGTTAACGTTGTAAACGATCGTGGGCAGGTCTTTGCCGGCAGGAGCAGAGATGACCACCTTCTTGGCACCAGCTTTGAGGTGTGCGGAGGCCTTCTCTTTTGATGTATAGAAACCAGTGCACTCAAGGACTACATCGACACCCAGCTTACCCCAAGGAAGCTCTGCAGCATTGGGCTTTGCATAGATGGTGATCTCCTTGCCGTCAACGATGATGGAGTTCTCAGTTGCCTCGACGGTGTGCTTGTTCTCGCCGTATCTGCCGGCGAAACCACCCTGTGCGGTGTCATACTTGAGAAGGTGAGCGAGCATCTTTGGAGAAGTCAAGTCGTTGATAGCGACAACCTCATAACCCTCAGCCTCAAACATCTGACGGAAAGCAAGACGGCCGATGCGGCCGAATCCGTTAATTGCTACTTTAACCATTTTAGTAATCTTATTAATAAAGTTGATAAATACCTATTATTTTTCCTCAGTGTATTTTTTACCTTTTTGCGGCGCAAAGTTACGAATTATTTTTTAATTTTGCAGCGGCTTTCGGTGTTAAAAATGTCAAAAACATTGTCGAGTGTCGGAAATGACTTTCAGGGGTGGGACATACGGTAAAAGCAAGTTTAATACGTGTAAAAATAAGATAAAATGAGCGGGTTTTTCAAGGAGTTTAAGGAGTTTGCCATGCGCGGCAACGTGATGGACATGGCGGTAGGTGTCATTATTGGTGGCGCATTTGGCAAGATTGTCTCCTCATTGGTCAATGATGTGTTCATGCCTGTTATCGGAGTGCTCACCGGAGGAATCGATTTCTCCAACCTGAATTTTAAGTTTCAAGATGCGGATGTGAGATATGGCGTGTTCCTCCAGAATGTGGTAGACTTCCTTATCGTTGCCTTTTGCATTTTCTTGATGGTCAAGGCCGTCAACAAAGTGGTCAACCGCAAGGCGGCCAAGGCTGCGAAGTCTGCCCCTGCCGAGCTTTCCCCCACAGAAAAGTTGCTCACCGAGATTCGTGACGAGCTGAGGAAGGAGCGTAAGTAATTTTCAGGAGTGTCTTCTGCACAATGCTATTAGTACGAGGGTGTCATTGTGTTAGTGCAAGTAGTCTAATGCCTTGCAATATGTTCGAGAAAAGTTCGGTTTTGCTTACAATAAACTTTAATGGAAGTTAAAATCCTTCAGTTTTCTCAATAGAGGCCCTTTCATGTTCTAATACCGCCTAAATCGTGATGTAATAGGAGCTATATGGTGATGTCATATCGCCCCTATCATTATGTCATTTTGCTCCACCAGACTTTCATCTCAGCCAAAGGGCCATCTGGTTTGCCAGGTTTGGCCAACCTGTGGGTTCGTCTTTCCGATTTCGACGGCTTCTTGTTCCTGATTGGACAACTGTTTATCCGTGGGGTTTCCGCATACCTTATTTATATAGTGTGCATGGTTAGGCTGACGGATGGCACGTTTACTCCCCCTCAGAGGTCGGTCTCGTTTTTGATTCCAATTCTGAAAGCTGCGGAAGCAAAATTTTCTTGTAGTTTAAATAACGTCTAAATAACATTCGTCTCATGTCGTTACTTTTGCTTATAGTAAATCACACTGTGAATCAGTGGGTTAATACGTCTTTTAGAATGAACGCTGAAAAAATGTAAGTAGCTCCTTATGCGGGTTGAATTCTTTGATAATCAGGACCTTTGAAAATCACAAAGTGCCTATTTTGTAATACTTCTGGAAATGTCGCCTAAATGTCGGTGGCTGTGCATTTTACGATTCTTCATGGTCAAGATGGTGGGTGGATGGTCTTTAAAGTTCCGAAATATTTTTGTAATTTTGCATCTGCAATTTAGGCTATCTGCCCATTTTGACAGTTTCAAAAGACCAGAACAGATTGATGAAGGTGAGTTCAAACGCTCTTTGGGACAGTTCTTTACGATTGATAAGGGAGAACGTCGAGGAGCAACAGTACAACACATGGTTCAAGCCCCTCGTCTTTGAGTCGTACAATGCCGACACAAAGACGTTGCTTCTGCAAGTACCCAGCGCATTCTTCTATGAGTACTTGGAGGAGAACTATGTCAGTTTGCTGTCCTCTGTCCTTACCCGTTGTTTTGGTCATGGCATCAAGCTGACCTACCGTGTCGTCACGGACAAGGCGCATCACCTGACGCAAGATCTTCAGGGCGAGCCTTCAGGCAACGTGGACACACGCCGTCCGACAACGCGTGGTAACCAAAGCCCCACGCCTATGGATGCCGCCGTTCAGGACCTTGATCCTCAACTGGACCCCCATAAGACCTTCAGCAACTATCTGGAGGGCAACAGCAACAAGCTGCCCCGTTCCATTGGCCTCTCCATAGCGGAGCATCCCAACACGACACAGTTCAACCCGATGTTCATTTATGGCCCGTCGGGCTGTGGAAAGACGCACCTCATCAATGCCATTGGCATGCGGGCGAAGCAGCTCTATCCACAGAAGCGCGTGCTCTATATATCGGCACGCCTTTTTCAAGTGCAGTTCACCAACTCGGTGAGGAACAATACTACCAACGACTTCATCAACTTCTATCAGACGATTGACATCCTGATAGTCGACGATATACAGGAGTGGATGACGGCCATCAAGACGCAAGACACTTTTTTCCATATCTTCAACCATCTCTTCCGCAACGGAAAGCGCATCATTCTTGCCTCCGACCGGCCACCCGTGGACCTCAAGGGCATGAACGACCGGCTCCTCACACGCTTTGCCTGCGGGCTCATTGCCGAGCTGGAGAAGCCCAACGTGGAGCTGTGTGTCGATATTCTGCACAATAAAATCCGCCGCGACGGCCTCTCAATCCCCGAGGATGTGATCCGCTACATCGCCCAGACGGCCAACGGGAGCGTCCGCGACTTGCAGGGAGTGATCAACTCACTGCTGGCTTACTCGGTGGTCTACAACTGCGACATAGACATGAGGCTGGCCGAGCGGGTAATCAAACGTGCCGTAAAGGTGGACAATGAGCCGCTCACGGTCGATGATATTTTGGAGCGTGTATGTTCACATTACAACGTCACTACAACGGCGGTGCACTCCCGCTCACGCAAACGCGACATAGTTACTGCCCGTCAGGTGAGCATGTATCTGTCGCAGAAATACACCAGGATGCCCGCTTCGCGCATCGGCAAGCTCATTGGCAACCGCGATCACAGCACCGTTATCCACAGTTGCACGCAAGTGGAGCGGCGGTTGAAGGCCGACAAGATGTTTAGTGCGGAGCTTGGTACCATTGAGAACGCATTCAAATTGAAGTAATCAGGGCTACCCAAAGCCTCTCAGGCTCGCTCAATCGCTTAATGTGATGAAACGAAATGGGCGTCCATCTACCTATACAGACACCGCCAAGACGCAAGTGCAGTCTTGGCGGTGTCGCATGAATATAGCCTTTAGTCAGCTCGTGGCATTAGCCGACAGGCGGTTGTTGCCTCTTTGGCGCATAGGTACGATAGACGATATAGTCACCGTCGCCGTTGATGGAGAAGTCCGTCCCCATGGCGTTGTTTACCGTTCCCTGCCACCATTGGGTAAAAGGGTAGGCGGACCACCGTAGCCCTTTGCTTGTCAGCGTGGTGCAGTTGAGGTTGAAAATACTGACCTGCTGATTGGCAAAGCTCTCCAACTCACACGCGCCATGGCAATAGACAAACCACCCGGTGTCCGTGGGCAGAACTCCCTGCACGCCAAATCGTTGGGCATAGAACGCAGGCAGCGAGATGTTTCCCAACGTGTGGTCCTCCCGTTTGCCCGTGCAACCGACGTAGCACAGCCTTGGATGCTCCCGCTTTGCGTCGTGATAGTGGTCGAGGAAGAATCGTGTGGCCTTCGTCAGGTCGTTGTAGTCCTGCTCTGCAATGTAGTGGATGATTTCCTTGTATTGCTCCTTGAATGGTGTGGGGAGCGAGTCGCCGTCGCCTACGATGGCATCCGGGACGATGTTGAGCCGCGTAATGAGCTGCGCCCCCGCACCGTCGCAGGCGATGATGGGACGGTTTGCTCTCAGTATGCCCAATGGAATGGGGTGCGAAGGGAAGTCGCCGTCGGCGAAAATCACCCCGTCGAACTGGCTTTCTGGTGTAATGAGTTCATAGTGCATGGCAGTAGCAGCTTCTTAATCCTTGTAATCTGTATTGTTTTCGGGCATCTCCCCTGCCATCATCCGCCGCCACTTGAAGTATCCTGCCACGGCAATGACCGCATAGAGGGCGTATAGTCCCGCGGTGAAGTAGATGCCCTTGTAGACGTATAGGGCCGACAACTCAATGTCTACCACAATCCAGACCCACCATTGCTCGATGTATTTGCGCGACAACCACCACAGGCCGACAAAGCTCAGTGAGTTGCCAAAGGAGTCGAGAATGGGCACAGTGGAGTTGGTGAAGCGCACAAGGATGAAGTAGAGTACGCCCCATGCGGCGAGAAAGAACAGCAGCGAGGGAATCAGAAGGGCACGACCGATGCGCTTGATGGGCATCTCTTCGGCCTTTTGGTCGCGCTTTCTGCCCAGTTTCCATACAATGAGGCCGTAGATGGCAGCCAGGGCGTAATAGACTTGCATCCCGAAGTCGGCATAAAGTCCCGCCTCATAATAGACGACCATGTAGACAAGCGGCATAATCAGCCCCGTTATCCACAGCCATATCGACGCCTTGTATTCCTGGTAGATATACACCAGTCCGATGATTGTCCCGGCGATGTCAAGCCAATTCATTGCTTGGAGTTTGAGAAAAAACGGTGTGACAATGAAAGACGGGTAGACAGGTCTGCCTTTCAGACGCCTATCTACCCGTCTACAAGTGTTTTAGAACTTCAGTGTAAGGTTGCCCATCACGTTGAAACCAGCCATCGGAATCCATCCGATTTGCGTGTAGCGGTTTTCATTGGGATGGCCGTCGTTGTCAAGGATGGTGCTGTACACCCATCCAGAGGCAGCGTAGTGGCGGTTGAAGATGTTGTTGAAATCACATCCCAGCACCACCTCGCGCAGTCCGGCGAAGCGTTTCCCTGGTCGGAAAGTATAGCTGGCGTGCACATTGGTCTGACTGTAGCAGGGCAGTGAGCGCACGCTGTTCTCCGTATTGTCGAGATACTGGCGGCTCACGAAGTTGGTGTGCCACACGACTTGTGCCCCTTTGTAGTGGAAGGTGGCAAAGCCGTTGAGGATAGCAGACGGTGAAAAGGCCAGTGTTGTGGAGCTGTAATGAATCTTTCGGAACGAGCTTTCCCAATCGACCGATGCCATCTCGTCGAAGTCCTTGATATGGTTGCGGCTCAAGGCGGCGTTTCCTTCGAGGGTAAGGAAGCTCAACGGCGACCATCCGGCCTCAAACTCGGCACCCATGCGGTAGCTGTCCTTGATGTTTGTGGTTAGATTCTCGCCAATATCGCTCTGTGCTCCCGTCTGGACAAACTGGTTGGTGTAGTCCATGTAGTACAGGTTCACGCCGGCATACCAGTTGCTTGCGTGGTAGTTGTAACCCATCTCGATGTCCATCAGTCGCTCGGGAGTCGGCGCAGGGTAAGCTCCGTTGTCGGTAAAGTTGTTGCGTTCCGGCTCACGGTTGGCGTAGGCGATGCTGGCATAGGCATGGTGCCCGTCCTTGGCGAAGCTGATTCCCGCCTTCGGGTTGACGAAGTTGTAACGCTCACTGATGTTGAGCTGCTGGTTTTTGTAGCCCGACTCCGTGTGGTAGAACTTGTCGTTGCTGCCCGAGGTGTTGTATTGTACGTAGCGGAACTGCATGTCGGCGAAGAGGTCCCAGTACTGATTGAAGTGGTAGTTGGCCTTGAGGAACGCCGAGTAGTCATACTTGCGTGCGTCGCTGTCGTAGTACTTGTAGTTGGAGTTGCCTGGACGGAAGTAGTTGTTCAGCTCCTGATTCTTGAAATAGGTCAGGTAGCCAAAATGATTGCAACGGAACTGCTGCAGATAGAGGCCGCCCGTGACGTTCCACGTGTCGTCTTTGTAGTTGATGTTGTACAGGACGCCGTAGTTGTGCTGGGTCAATCCCTTGCGCCGCACCATGTCATCGCGTTTGATTTCGTTGCCTTGGGCATCCTTGTAGGTGAGCCCAAACTTTGAAAGCTTGTTGTTCGGGCGCAGCTCACTGTAATATCCGAAGCCGTAGGTGTAATGGAGCGCCACGTTGTGACTCCAGTGTGCCGACGGGGTGAACACAGCCGAGAGGATGTTGTGGTTCTGATAGAAGTTGTCGGTGGTCTTCTCCCAGTACTGACCGTCGGCCATCTTGTACCGGTAGGTCTGGTAGTTGCCGTTGGCATCCTTGACAAAGTTGCCCTTGTCATCGGTCACGAGGTTCTCATAGAGCGTGTTGTACTTACCCAGTCCGTGCTCATACATATCTTTATAAGTCAGGATGCCAGTGCTTGCACCCCATGTTCCGTCGATGAGGCTGAGGTCATCGTTGCCTGCCGTGACTCCGTTCCAAGCCTGACCGGTTTTCTCAAAGTTACCAATATTCTTGTAACTGATTTTGAATTTCTCGTCCAACCATGTCAGTCCTCCGTAGTAAGATCCTGAGCGTCCGGCAGTTCCGTGGACATATCCGTCTGTGGCCGTCTCGTGATATGCACCATCAAAGATGAGATGGTTGAAGAGCAGACCCGTCGAGAATTTGGCTCCAGCATGGTAAGTGTTGAAGCTTCCGTATGCCCCCGTCAGTTCCAGGCTGGGCTTGAAGGATGGTGTGGCCGTGGAGAGAGCCACCGATCCGCCGAAGGCACCATCGCCGTTGGTCGATGTTCCGATACCTCTCTGAATCTGGACGCTGCCCAGCAGGGAAGCGTAGGAGTTCATATTGGCCCAAAATACGGTCTGGTCTTCGGGCGAGTTGAGCGACACGCCATCCAGTGTGACGTTGATTCGGCTGCCCGCTGCGCCGCGGATGCGCATGTAAGTTGTTCCCGTGCCTGTACCGTTCTCGCTCCATGCGAGCACGCCTGGCGTGCCAGCAAAAAGGAAAGGCAGCTCCTGCCCACTCTTGGAGAAGGCTTCCAGTTCTTGACTTTTGATGTTGGTCACGGCAAATGGTGCGTTCTTGGGTGCGCGGACACCCTGCACAACTACCTCTTGCATCGCCTGCGCGGTAAGCGTGTCGGCGGGTGCGGTGGCCTGTTGTGCCTGCATTCCTGCCGCACTCATCAGTGCGGCCGAGGCTGCTACGATTTTTTTCATGTAGTAAAATACCTTATAACAACAAATAAGGGGACGTTTCCCTACGACGGCATTACCCGTATCAGGTTCCTTGGGTATGTTCTCAGCCCGCCCAAATAGGCGAGCACCCCTTAGCTTCCTGTCTGAAAGCGGGTGCAAAGGTAGGACTTTCCTCGCAGTGTGCCAAAATTATGGGGTGGAATTTGTGTCGATGCAGCTACATGGTCAGGGTGGTTCGTGTTGTGGATTTTCTCTTCATGCCTCAGCCAAAGTCGTTGATAGGCGGAGCAGGTTCTGTGGCACCGCACAGACGAAAGGGAAAAACATGGAACGCAATTTGCAGGTTAACGTCGAAAGCCTTAATTTTGCAGACGTGCAAAAACTAACATCATTGATGGACTACCAGAACGTATTGGACGAGATTTATACAGAGGTGCGCCCTTACCGTAGGTCAGGACACCAGGCCGACTATATCCCCGCTTTGGAGCGTGTCAACCCCGACCAGTTTGGCATGTGCCTGACGACGGTCGATGGCCACACCTTCCAGGTGGCCGATTCGGAGGTTCGGTTCTCTATTCAAAGTATCTCAAAGGTGTATTCCTTGGCCCTCTGCCTAAGTCTTCGAGGCGAGCAGTTGTGGAAGCGGGTAGGCAAAGAGCCATCGGGCAACGCCTTCAACTCCATCGTTCAGCTTGAGTATGAGAACGGAATACCCCGAAATCCGTTCATTAACGCTGGCGCACTGGTCACAGCAGATATTTTAGTGAGCAGCTTGGAGTTTCCAGAGGGCGATTTTCTGCGCTTTGTGCGGGCCTTGGCCGGCGATGACAGCATTGGTGTCAACCCCGAAGTTGCTGAGAGCGAGTACCTCACTTCGCATCTCAACCAGTCGATAGCCCACATGTTGAAGTGTCATGGAAACCTCGAGAATGATGTTGACCGTGTGCTCCGCTTCTATTTAATGATGTGTTCCGTGGAGATGAACTGCCGTCAGTTGGCTCGTTCATTTCTGCCCTTCGCCGACCATCGTCATCCATTCAACTACACCGGACACTTGCTCACCTCATCGCTGGTGAGGCGCATCAATGCCGTGATGCTGACATGTGGCTTCTATGATGAGGCGGGCGAGTTTGCCTACCTTGTCGGACTTCCTGGAAAGAGTGGCGTGGGAGGTGGTATCGCGGCCATTAACCCGCGTGAATATGCTGTGGCCGTATGGAGTCCAAGGCTCAACAAAAAGGGAAACTCTGTCATGGGGATGAAAGCTTTGGAGCTATTGACCACAAAAACTGGACACTCCATCTTTTGATGGCTTGGTGAGATGGGGCGGAAAGCAAGATTTTGCAGCGGAACAGTAGAGTGGTAAAAGTATATTTTCAGCGTTGCGTTGAAAACGTTAGACTAATAATTTGTTACTTTCGTTCGGCTTTTATACTTTTGCACCCGCAAACCAATAGTGACAAAGAATAATGAAAAGGCAAGCGGCTTGGGGCTTACTCTTCCTGATGCTGTCCATTAATGTCTGGGGACAAGAAAAGCAGAAAGGTGAAGTGAATCTGATAGGGGGTTATGGCAATGTCACTCCCTACGCAATGAGACTAAAGTTTAATTTGGAAGAAGGCAAGTTTGTATTCAATCCCTTCATTGGAGTCAAGGGAATCACCCATGAGTCCTCAGGACAAATCCGAGATGAAGCCTATATGTTCACAGGTCGTATGCCTTTGTCAGAGACGGCGGGAAGCCGGTATTTCTCACATAAAACGACCGAAGCGAGAGGCACGCTGTCTGATTATGGATTTCAGGCAACGTATCGTCCCACTCCACACCAGACGTTCGTGTTGGGCTTATGTGGCGAGAATGCGAGTCGTAATGAGCAGGGATGGCTCGGCGAGCAGTTGTTGAATGCAGACGGTGGACAACTCGCCAAGACGCAATGGAGGCACGAATCGCCTAAGTTTAGCAGTACAAAATGGAAGGTGAACGCAGGCTACACGTTCAGTTTTGAACACGCCGACATTGGTATTTCGTATAAATATTTTCGAGATTATGAGGAAACAGACCAGCGGATGGATCTGGTTCGTGCAGAAGGATTTGCTGATTTTTCCAACAGTTTGGCGACTTCCGATGCCACAACCCAGCACCACGATGTCCGATTATCATTCAACCATCGTGCTCAGTGGGGCGACTTGCGGCTCGTTGCCCGCTACGAGAGCCAGCTGTTGAAGAGCGAAGACCAGCAATGGCTCGACCAAAAACTCTGTTTGAACAGCCACTTCCGCCACCAATATCACACGACAGCGGCCTCCTTCCTCTACTCTGTCCGCCCGGATAAGCGGAAAAGACTGGAGTTGGTCACAGGGCTGGAGTTTGCCTATACCGACATGGAAGGCAGAAAACTGCATGACTATCTGCCGTCGGCCCACATCGGGTGGCACGTCGGGAAAAATGTGCTGCTGGCGTTAAACTATAAACGTAGGCTGTTGCGCCCATCCTTGAGTCAGCTTAATCCAGCCTCGATACGCGAGCCCTTTGCTACCCGTCAGGGCAACAATAAGTTGGAGGGCATGCACCCCAGCGCTCTCTCGCTGGATTTTACTCACCGTTTATCCTTGCTGCAGTGGCATTTGTGCATCTCGCACATCTTCACCAACGATGCTTTTAATGGCATCTGGAAAGAGCGAAGCAATCACCGCTACTACCAATGGGGCAATGAGGGCAAACGTCGGGCGTGGAGTATTGCGCCAGATTTCAGCATCCATGCCTCCAGATCGACAAGGGTAGAGGGCAAGTTCGTCGTCATTTGGGATAAGCGCATCGCCGATGCCATCAGCCTGAAAGAGGAAAATTGGGGGATAACTTCTCGTCTCGAGGTGGAGCAGATCTTGCCCTTTAATGTTCAAGCAAAGGCCTTTGGCGAATACAGCGAAGGCAACAAGATAGACCTCTACCGTCACATGGGCAAATCCTATGCGCTTGGAGCGAAACTTGCAAAACGCTTTGGAGAACACTTCCAAGTCCGTTTGCAATATCAGTACAACCGCTTTGGCAATGAGATCCTTACGGAAGGGGCGTACACGGGCAGCTATTTTCTGCGATCTAAACATCGTAATGCGTGCACGCTTGCCCTGAGCTACAAATTCTAAGGCGAGTGAAAGTGCCATCTGACGCTTCAAAGTTGCCGGCTTCTTTCGTTCCTGTTACAAATTGAAAAGGTGAATTTATTTGTAGGTTTCATGGAATCTTAGTATCTTTGCACTTGTTTTAAAACGAATTGTGCTAAGTACATTGATAGAGAAGCATATTGTATTGGAGGATATCGACCCAGTGTCTTTCTATGGAGTTGGCAACGGACATCTCCAGATGCTCAAGTCGCTTTATCCCAAATTGCGCGTTGTCGCGCGCGGCAATGTCATCCGCTTGCTTGGCGATGGGGAGGAAATGTCCCGCTTTGAGGAGTGCGTTGAGCTGATGCGCAAGCATTTGCTGAAGTACAACCAGCTGGGCGAGGAAGACATTCTCGACATTTTCAACGGGCGAAAGACGAAAGCCGATGGCGTGAAGGGGGTGTTGACGTACAGCACTTCGGGCCGTCCCATCAAGCCGCGCTCCGCCAATCAGCAGCAACTCATCGAAGCTTACGAGCACAACGACATGGTCTTTGCCGTGGGACCGGCCGGCACGGGCAAGACTTATCTGAGCATCGCCCTGGCCGTGAAGGCACTCAAGGAGAAGACGGCCAAGAAAATCATCCTTTCGAGGCCGGCTGTCGAGGCGGGTGAAAAGCTCGGTTTCTTGCCTGGAGACATGAAAGACAAGATTGATCCTTACCTCCAGCCGCTATATGATGCCTTGGAGGATATGCTCCCGCAGGCTCGCCTGCAGGACATGATGGACAAGCATCAAATCCAGATTGCGCCGCTTGCGTTTATGCGTGGGCGTACTTTGAGCGATGCCGTGGTCATTCTCGATGAGGCGCAGAATACCACGCCCCAGCAAATCCGCATGTTTCTCACTCGCATGGGTTGGAACACAAAGATGATCATCACCGGCGACATGACGCAGATTGACCTTCCGCATGGACAGAAGAGTGGCCTTCGCGAAGCGCTTTCCATTCTGGGAGATGTGGAGGGCATCGGGGTCGTCGTACTGACCAAAAAAGACATTGTCCGCCATAAGCTTGTCACGCGCATCGTCAATGCCTACGAGGCTTACGATCAGGCTGCCGAGACGGGCGAAAAGAAATAAAAACCGACTTAAAAAGATATTAGCAATGAAAGCATTGACAACGACTGATTTTCATTTTGAAGGACAGAAGGGCGTGTATCACGGTAAGGTGCGCGACGTGTACAATATCAATGACGATTTGTTGGTGATGGTCGCGACAGACCGTATCTCCGCTTTTGACGTGGTGTTGCCTAAGGGAATACCCTTCAAAGGACAAGTGCTGAACCAGATTGCGGCCAAGATGCTTGACCTGACCAGCGACATCTGCCCCAACTGGAAGTTGGCCACACCTGACCCTATGGTCACGGTGGGACTGAAATGTGAGGGCTTCCGTGTGGAGATGATTATCCGCGGCATCCTCACCGGCTCTGCTTGGCGTGCCTATCAGGGTGGATGTCGCGAGCTTTGTGGTGTGACATTGCCAGAAGGAATGCGCGAGAATGAGCGTTTCCCCGAGCCGATAGTCACCCCAACAACGAAGGCAGATGAGGGACATGACATGAATATCTCGCGAGAAGAGATTATCCGTCAGGGCATCGTCAGCGCGGAAGACTACGCCGTGATAGAGGATTACACGCGCCGTCTTTTTGCCCGTGGCCAAGAGATTGCAGCTAAGCACGGGCTCATCCTCGTGGACACGAAATATGAGTTTGGCAAGCGCGACGGTAAAATATACCTTATTGATGAGATTCATACGCCCGACTCAAGTCGCTATTTCTACGCTGATGGCTACGAGGAGAAGTTTGCCAAAGGCGAGCCGCAGCGTCAGTTGTCCAAGGAATTCGTCCGTCAGTGGCTCATTGATCACGGCTTTATGAACGAGCCGGGACAGACTATGCCGGAGATAACCGACGACTATGCCGAGAGTGTGAGCGCGCGCTATATAGAGCTTTACGAACATATCACGGGCGAAAAGTTTGACAAAGCAGCCGAAGAGGGCGATATTGCCGCACGGATTGATCGCAATGTGACCAACTATCTGGCAGCAAGAAAGTAACAAAGTACACGCTGGGCATCGCCAATGTACGAACAAGAGAAAATCAATCCCTACCGACAAGGGGAGAAAGGTGCGCAGGTGGAGGAGATGTTTGACCACATCGCCCCCACCTATGATACGTTAAACCACCGCTTGTCATGGAACATAGATAAGTATTGGCGACGCAAAGCAATAGACCGTCTCCGCCCTTATCATCCACAACGCATCCTTGATGTAGCCACGGGAACGGGAGATTTTGCCATCGAAGCCGCCCGTGTGCTGAGGCCTCAGGTGCTTTTGGGCACGGACATCTCGGAGGGAATGATGCAGGTGGGACGTCGAAAAGTGGCTGGTCTGGGCCTCGAAGGGGTCATTAGTTTTCAGCGCGAGGATTGTCTTGACCTTTCTTTTGCCGACGAATCCTTCGATGCGGTCACGGCAGCATTTGGCATCCGCAACTTCCAAAACCTCGAATTGGGCCTGCTGGAAATGTGTCGGGTGCTGCGGAAGGGCGGACATCTTTGCGTGATAGAACTGACCACGCCCGTAAGATTTCCTATGCGTCAGTTGTTTTCGCTTTACTCCCACACCGTACTTCCTCTTTATGGCCGACTCGTATCGAAGGATACGAAGGCTTACAGTTATCTGACACAGACCATAGAGGCATTTCCACAGGGCGAGGAGATGGAAGAAATATTATGCCAGTCGGGCTTCTCCGAAGCCACATTCCAGCGTCTCACCTTCGGCATCTGTACGCTTTATTTCGCAACAAAATAGACATTGCAAGCATTATGGACAAATATGGCTTGATAGGTTATCCGCTGATCCACTCCTTTTCGCGTGATTTCTTTAATGAGAAGTTTGAGAACGAAGGAATTGATGCGACGTACATCAACTATGAGATTCTCGATGTTGCCGATTTGTTGGAGATTGTTCATACCACGTGGGAGCTGCGCGGACTTAACGTGACCATCCCATATAAGGAACAGGTGCTGCCCTTGCTTGACGAACTAAGCCCGGAAGCAGAAGCTGTTGGGGCGGTCAACGTCATTAAGGTGCTCCACGACAAGGATAAAGTGAGACTGAAAGGCCACAACAGCGACGTGACGGGGTTCGTCAAAAGCCTTGAGCCACTACTGGAACCACATCACCGAAAGGCCCTTGTCTTGGGAACAGGGGGAGCTGGTAAGGCCGTTATTTACGGCCTACGAAAGCTGGGACTGGAGGCCCGCTTTGTCTCAAGAACGAAGAAACCGGGCTGTCTTACCTACGAGGAGGTAACGCCCGAGATGATGAAAGAGTACAACGTCATTGTCAACTGCACCCCGATGGGAATGTTTCCTAACGTCGACACTTGTCCACAATTGCCCTATGAGGCCATGGATAGTCACACTTTGCTCTATGATCTTGTCTATAATCCCGAACGGACGCTATTTCTAAAGAAAGGCGAGGAACGATTGGCGACCACCAAAAACGGATTGGAAATGCTCCTGTTGCAGGCGTTTATCGCCTGGGATATATGGAACGGGCGTGAGTGAGGAAACTCCGAAACTTTTACCTTATTATATAAATAACGAAGCAAGATGAACAACAGATACATGATGCGCGGCGTAAGTGCTGCCAAGGAGGATGTCCACAATGCCATAAAGAACATAGACAAAGGCGTGTTTCCTCAGGCTTTCTGCAAGATTATTCCCGATATATTGGGCGGAGATCCCGACTGGTGCAACATCATGCATGCCGATGGTGCGGGCACGAAGTCGTCGCTCGCTTATATGTATTGGAAAGAGACGGGCGACTTGAGTGTGTGGAAGGGCATCGCGCAGGATGCGATTGTCATGAACACGGACGACCTTCTCTGTGTCGGTGCAGTGGACAATATCTTGGTATCCTCTACCATCGGGCGCAATAAAATGCTCATTCCAGGCGAGGTCATATCAGCAATCATCAATGGTACGGACGACTTCCTGGCCGAACTGCGCGGAATGGGTATCGGAATTTGGCCTACAGGTGGTGAGACGGCAGACGTTGGCGACCTCGTGCGGACCATCATTGTTGATTCTACCGTGACGTGTCGTATGCGCAGAAGTGATGTCATTGACAACGCCAACATCCGTCCGGGCGACGTTATCGTGGGACTTAGCTCCACCGGACAGGCCACTTACGAGAAGCGTTACAACGGTGGCATGGGCAGTAACGGGCTGACCTCCGCCCGTCATGATGTGTTTGCCAAGTATTTGGCTGCCAAATTCCCGGAGAGCTATGACCATGCCATGCCCGAGGAGTTGGTGTATAGCGGAAAATTCAGACTGACCGACAAGGCCGAAGGAACACCACTCAACGTAGGTGAATTGGTATTGTCGCCCACACGCACCTATGCGCCCGTCATTAAGCACATCCTCGATGAGCTGAGACAAGAGATACACGGAATGGTTCATTGCACGGGTGGCGCTCAAACCAAGGTGCTCCACTTTGTGGGAGAGAACTGCAAGGTGGTCAAAGACAATATGTTCCCCGTTCCTCCACTGTTCCAAATCATCCACGACTGTTCAGAAACTGATTGGAAGGAAATGTATCAAGTGTTTAATATGGGACACCGTATGGAGGTCTATGTCCGTCCGGAGGTGGCCGAGAAGGTCATTGCCATCAGCAAGAGCTTCAACATCGACGCGCAGGTGGTGGGACATATCGAGGAGGGGAAGCGCTCGCTGACCATCCATTCGGAGTTTGGCACATTCGACTATGAGTAGTCGGCCATCTTGCTAACGCAGAAATTTATAAATTAAAATGGCAGAGAAAAACAACATATTGGAAAAGCTCGACGGCCTTGAGGCGCGTTTCGAGGAGGTCTCCACGTTGATTACAGACCCCGATGTGATAGCTGACCAAGGACGTTATGTCAAGTTAACGAAGGAATATAAGGAGCTCGGAGACATCATGGCAGCCCGCAAGCGGTATGTTGCTTGCCTCAATGCCATCAGCGATGCAAAGGACATCATTGCCAATGAGAGTGATCCCGACATGAAGGAGATGGCGCGTGAGGAGCTGGCTGAGAACGAATCTTTGCGCCCAAAGCTCGAGGACGAAATCAAATTGCTGCTCGTTCCTAAAGATCCTGAGGACGGAAAAAATGTTCAGATGGAGATTCGCGCAGGCACAGGAGGCGATGAGGCCTGCCTTTTTGCGGGCGATTTGTTCAATATGTATAAGCGTTTTTGCGACAGCAAGGGTTGGCAGCTCAGCGTGACGGATGCCTCAGAGGGTGCCGTGGGTGGCTACAAGGAAATCGACTTTGCCATCAGCGGGCAGAACGTATATGGCACTTTGAAGTATGAGAGCGGTGTACACCGCGTCCAGCGCGTGCCTGTCACGGAGTCAAACGGCCGTATGCAGACATCGGCTGCGACGGTGGCAGTGCTCCCCGAGGCCGACAAGTTTGAGGTGAACATCAATGAGGGAGACATCAAGTGGGACACCTTCCGCTCCAGTGGAGCTGGCGGACAGAACGTGAACAAGGTGGAGTCGGGTGTCCGGTTGCGTTATCCGTGGAAAAACCCCAATACGGGAGAGGTGGAAGAAATCCTCATAGAGTGTACCGAGACGCGTGATCAGCCGAAGAATAAGGAACGTGCCTTGAGCCGTCTCTATACGTTTATCCACGACCGCGAGCACCAGAAGTACGTCAATGACATTGCCAGCCGACGCAAAAGCCTGGTCTCTACCGGTGACCGATCGGCAAAAATCCGAACTTATAACTTTCCTCAGGGACGCGTGACCGACCACCGTATCGGCTTTACTACCCACGACTTGCAGGGCTTTCTCAATGGAAACATCCAGCCGATGATCGATGCTTTGACCGTGGCGGAGAATGCCGAGAAGCTGAAAGAGAGCGAGTTGTAGGCACTGCTTTGACTTTGCCGACAGCCTATCCCTCCTATATTCACACTCCACAAAAGCTTTAGATGTTATGAACAGACAAGAACTCATTTATCAGATTTTCAACAAAAGGTCATTCCTCTGTGTAGGACTGGATACCGACGTGCGCAAAATCCCGGAGCATCTCCGTGGGGCAGACGACGCTATCTTCAAGTTCAACAAGGACATCATCGACGCTACTGCTCCCTATTGCGTGGCCTATAAGCCCAATTTGGCTTTCTACGAGTGCGAGGGGGTGAGTGGAATGGTTGCCTTTGAGAAGACAGTTGCTTACCTCCGGGAGAACTATCCGCAGCATTTTGTCATAGCTGATGCCAAGCGCGGCGACATAGGCAACACTTCTATAATGTACGCGCGTACTTTCTTTGAAAGGTATAACGTCAATGCTTTGACCGTAGCTCCCTATATGGGTGAGGACAGTGTGAAACCCTTCTTGGGCTATCCTGACAAGTGGGTGGTGCTCCTTGCACTGACAAGCAACAAAGGAAGCCATGATTTTCAGTTGACCTCAGACGTTGCAGGGGAGCGACTGTTCGGGAAAGTCATCCGTATCTCGCAGCAATGGGGCAATGAAGAGAACATGATGTATGTCGTGGGTGCGACGCAAGGCACCATGTTTGCCGATATTCGCAAGGTGGCTCCACACCATTTTCTGCTCGTTCCGGGCGTTGGAGCGCAGGGAGGCAGCTTGCAGGAAGTATGCAAGTATGGCATAATAGACGACTGTGGCCTGCTGGTCAACTCCTCGCGCGGCATCATCTACGCTTCCGATGGAAAGGATTTTGCCGAGACGGCCGCCAGAAAGGCGCTGGAGCTAAGGGATCAGATGGCGCATGAGCTGGAAAAAGTGGATTTCAAAAAGTAAATCTACAGCGACGGTCAAGGGGCTTTCCGCCCCTATTCCCCCTTCCCCCGTAACCATCTGGTAGTCTCAAAAAAATCTAAATAGAGGAGCAGGGTCAATATGTTATTCTTTTTTTTATTACCTTTGCAACCACATCAATAGCAGAAAGAGCAATATGGAATTTACAGCAAAGCAAATCGCGACATTCGTTCAAGGACGCATTGTTGGCGATGAAAATGCGCTCATCCATACCTTCTCCAAGATAGAAGACGGCAAGCCGGGGGCGATTTCGTTCCTTGCAAGCCCTAAATATACCCATTATCTTTATGCCACCCAGTCCTCGGTAGTCCTTGTGGATGAGCGTATTGAGTTGGGAGACAAGCCCATCCACGCGACGCTTATCATGGTAAAGAACGCCCGCGACTGCGTAGCCAAACTCCTTCAGCTCTACGAGAGTATGAAGCCAAAGCGCAAGGGAGTGAACGATTTGGCTTACATTTCACCCAATGCTACTGTGGGCGAGGATGTCTATATAGGGGCTTTTTCCTATATCGGCGATGGTGTGACCGTGGGCAACGGGTGTCAGATTTATCCCAATGTGACCATTATGGACAACGCCAAGCTCGGTTCCGACTGCGTTGTCTATCCTCAGGTCAGCATTTACCACGATTGTCAGATAGGCAACAACGTCATCATCCACTCGGGTGCCGTCATTGGCGCCGACGGATTCGGCTTTGCGCCCAACCAGGAGAGCGGCCAGTACGACAAAATTCCGCAGGTTGGCATCGTCATCATTGAGGATAACGTGGAGATAGGTGCCAACACGTGTGTTGACCGTTCCACGATGGGAGCCACGCACATCCATAAGGGGGTCAAGTTGGACAACCTTGTGCAGATCGCTCACAACACAGACATCGGCGAAAACACCGTCATGTCTGCACAAGTTGGTATCGCCGGCAGCACCAAAGTGGGACAATGGTGTATGTTTGGCGGTCAGGTCGGCATCGCCGGCCACATCAAGATAGGCAACAAGGTGATGCTCGGCGCCCAGTCGGGAGTGCCCGGCAGCCTCAAGGATGGGCAGCAGCTCATCGGCACTCCGCCGATGCCAATGCGCCCCTACTTCCGCTCACAAGCCATTTTCCAGCGTCTGCCGGAGCTTTACAAGCAAATCAACGCACTTCAGAAGGAGGTTGATGCGTTGAAGGCCAGCGCAAAAGATGCTGCAAAGTAGGCAACTGAGCCGTTATTCTTTATTTTACAGAAACCTTCATACGAGGAATGGAAACAAGCAAGCAACAGACGTTAAAAGGTAGTTTTTCCCTTTTCGGAAAGGGATTGCATACGGGATTGAGCCTTACGGTGACTTTCAATCCCGCCCCTGAGAACACAGGTTACAAGATACAGCGCATCGACATGGAGGGTGAGCCGATTATCGATGCCATTGCGGACAACGTCAGCGATACCCAACGCGGCACCGTACTGGAGCGCAATGGCGTCCGTGTCGGCACCATAGAGCATGGCATGGCCGCACTTTATGCGATGGGAGTTGACAACTGTCTGATTCAGGTGAATGGACCGGAGTTTCCGATATTGGACGGAAGCGCATTGATGTTTGTCGAGAAAATCAAGGAAGTGGGACTTGTGGACCAGAATGCTCCCAAGGATTATTACATCATTCGGAAGAAGATAGAGATCACGGACGACAACGGATCCACCATCACCATTCTTCCCGACGAGGAGTTTTCGATAACTGCCATGTGCTCGTTCAAGTCCAAGTTCATCAGCAGTCAATTTGCCACGTTGGACGACATCCACAAGTTTCCCAGCGAGATTGCGCCAGCACGCACCTTTGTCTTCGTGCGCGACATCCTGCCTTTGCTTCAGGCCAACCTCATCAAAGGAGGCGATCTCGACAATGCGATAGTAATCTATGAGAGCAAGGTGACGCAGGAGAAGCTCGACCAGCTGGCCGACCTGCTGAAAGTGTCGCACATTGATGCCCAGGCCATCGGCTACATCCAGCACAAGCCCCTCCAGTGGGACAACGAGTGCACGCGCCACAAGCTCCTCGATATCATCGGCGACATGGCTTTGATTGGCAAACCCATCAAGGGACGCATCATTGCCACACGTCCTGGCCACACGGTCAACAACAAGTTTGCCCGCCTTATGCGCAAAGAAATTCGCAAGCACGAGGTGCAGGCTCCGATTTATGACCCCAACGAGGAGCCGGTGATGGACAACAACCGCATCCGTGAGCTGCTTCCGCACCGCTATCCCATGCAGTTGGTCGACAAGGTCATCTCCCTGGGCGCCAACAGCATTGTCGGGGTGAAGAACGTTACATCCAACGAGCCTTTCTTCCAAGGCCATTTCCCACAGGAGCCGGTCATGCCGGGCGTGCTTTTGGTAGAAGCCATGAGCCAATGTGGCGGCTTGCTGGTACTCAATCAGATAGAGGATCCCGAACGCTGGTCCACCTATTTCCTCAAGATTGATGGCGTGAAGTTCCGCCAGAAGGTCGTGCCGGGCGACACGGTGCTCTTTCGTGTGGAGCTGCTCGGCCCCGTGCGCCACGGCATCAGCTCCATGAAGGGCTACATGTTCGTCGGCGATCATGTGGTGGCCGAGGCTTCATTCACTGCGCAGATTGTAAAGAATAAGTAACGTTACGGACTCATGTGGGAGGCGTATAGGCGCAATGCTGACGCACTCCCGCCATCGAGGTCGCAGCTTTTCTTCCACTTACGCAACCATTTGGCTATCAACGATTGATTTTGTGTATGCTATTGATTCTCAATATCGCCCCTGTTGCGTCGCCATGTCACCCCTTTTGCAGCTTGATTAAGGCTCTGGCAGACCGATTCAGCCCCTATTGCAATGCAGCGCGGCCGGTGTTGTACAGCCATGGTGTCAGCGATATGCCCAGTAAGAATAAATGGTAAAGAATGTTGGCGTAACTTCTGCTCAACCGAACGGTACAAAGCTACATCTGGCACAACCAAGTATAGACCCTTAAAACAATTCATATCATAATGAATCAAATCAGTCCCATGGCCTTTGTCCACCCCGACGCCAAACTGGGTGACAACAACGTGATAGGCCCGTTTTGCTATATTGACCGCGATACGGTGCTGGGCGACAACAACCATTTGCTCAATAGTGTCACCATTCATCAAGGGGCGCGCATAGGCAACGGCAATGAATTCTTTCCCGGCGCAAGCATATCGACCAAGCCGCAGGACCTGAAGTTCCACGGAGAGGAATCCACTTGCGAGGTGGGAGACAACAATTCGGTGCGCGAAAACGTCACCATCTCCCGCGGAACGTTCTCCAAAGGCACAACCATTGTGGGCAGCAACAACCTCCTGATGGAGAATATGCACATCGCCCACGACTGTGTTATCGGTTCGAAGTGCATCATCGGCAACTCGACGAAGTTGGGTGGTGAGGTCGTGGTAGACGACAATGCCATTATTTCCGCCGAAGTGCTTTGCCATCAGTTCTGCCATGTGGGTGGCTATGTGATGATTCAGGGTGGCAGCCGTTTCTCCATGGACATCCCCCCCTACGTCATTGCCGGGCGTGAACCTATACGGTATGCGGGCGTCAATGTCATCGGACTGCGCCGACACGGTTTCTCCAACGAACTGATAGACCTCATCCACAACGTCTACCGAATTATCTACGGCGTGGGAACGCGGCAGGAAAACATACAGAAGGTGCGCAGTGAGCTGCAGGTGACGAAGGAGGTAGAGTACATTCTCAACTTCGTTGAAGGTTCCCAGCGCGGCATTATCAAGTAGAGGGGATTGGCACTGACGCTGATAGTCATCACGGGTCCCACGGGTGTCGGCAAGACTGAGCTGACGCTGCAGGTGGCTGAGCACTACAAAGTGCCCGTCATCAATGCAGACTCGCGTCAACTTTATAGGGAGCTTCCTGTTGGCACGGCGGCTCCCACGAAGGAGCAGTTGTCACGTGTGCGCCATTATTTTGTGGGAAGCCGCTCGGTGAGGGATGGCTATTCGGCCAGCATGTATGAGCAGGACGTGCTCCGACTACTTGCTGAAATGGAGGCGAAGGGGCAGGAAATAGCCCTCCTCTCGGGTGGATCGATGCTCTACATCGATGCGGTATGCAAGGGAATTGATGACATTCCCACTATTCGCGACGACATTCGCGCCCAACTCAAAGTGCGGTTGGCTGAGGAAGGGCTGCCGGCATTGGCCAAACAGTTGCGCCGTCTCGACCCCGTCCATTGGGAAAAGGTGGACAGAAAGAATCCCCGCCGTGTCGTCCACGCACTTGAGGTGTGCATTCAGACAGGGCGTCCTTACTCGTCCTTTCTCTCGGATAGCTGCCGACCGCGCCCATTTCGCATGGTCAAGGTGGGGTTGAATATGGAGCGCGCCATGCTTTACGACCGCATCAATCATCGGGTGCTGCAGATGCTGGACAATGGACTATGCGACGAAGCATTGAGAATGCTCCCCCTCCGGCACCTTAACGCGCTCAATACGGTGGGATACAAGGAGATGTTCGACTATCTGGACGGCCTTGTGACGATGGAACAAACGATAGAAAGAATACAAAGCAATACGCGACGCTACGCCCGCAAGCAGCTGACGTGGTACAAGCGCGACGAGGAGATGCGCTGGTTCGACCCCGCAAGGGTGGATAAAGTCATTGCCTACATTGACAAGCGGCTTGAGGCTGTGCCTGCAGAATGCCTTGGCGGCATGGGCATCTCTCAGCCGTAGTACTTAAAAGAAATCAAGAGCATGAAGTTTTTACGAAACATCTGGCGGGGCTTCAAGGGATTTTTCCCTTGGTATGCGCGTCTTTACAAGGGTCGTCCTTGGTACACGAAGACTGCGGTGGGCATCATGTCTGCCATTGTAGCGTTCTTCCTTTACTTAGGCATGGTCGATATCAATTTCCTTTGGCTGTTTGGCAAGACTCCGGGATTTATGGAAATACAAGAGCCGCCCACCTTCGCCGCATCTGAAATCTACAGCTCCGACGGCAAACTTATCGGCAAATACTTCAAGGAAAACCGCAGTCCCGTGCAGTTTGGGCAGGTCAATCCCATCTTCTGGAAGGCGCTGGTCGACACCGAGGACGAGCGTTTCTACAGCCATCATGGCGTAGACTTCCTCGGATTGGGTGGCGCTTTGAAGGACGCCCTGTTTCATAGCGGTGCGCGAGGAGCCTCAACGATAACGCAACAGCTTGCCAAAAATATGTTCGGCATGCGCTCTCAGGTCTCCACAGGGCTGTTGGGCAAAATCCCCGGAGTCCGTATGCTCATCATGAAAAGCAAGGAATGGATTGTGGCCACTAAGCTGGAGATGGTCTATTCCAAGCAGGAGATTCTCACAATGTACGCCAATACGGTCGATTTCGGCAACAATTCTTACGGTATCATGACGGCATCGAAGACCTATTACGGTTGCAAGCCCAATGAATTGACCCCAGACCAGTGCGCCACCCTCGTGGGAATGCTCAAGGCCACCACCTCCTACAACCCCATCTCTCACCCTAAAAACTCCCGTCTGCGCCGCAACACCGTGCTTTACAACATGGTGACCCATGGTGATATGTCACAGACGGACTACGACCGCTACTCCAAACGTCCTCTCGGAGCGGAGCTGCACTTGGAGGAATACTATGGGGGAAAGGCATTATATTTCCGCGAGGCGGTCTCAAAATATCTTGATTCGTGGCTGAAAGAGAATGGCTATGATCTCTATAGCGCAGGCTTGAAAATCTATACGACCATCGATTTGCAGATGCAGGAGTATGCCGAGCAGGCCGTAAAGAAGCAAATGGAGCTGATTCAGCGCAATTTTGACCGCCATTGGTACATCCATCGTGATGCGAAAGGGTGGAACGGCATGAGCTCTTGGTGTGATGAGACGGGTAAGGAGATACCCGGATTCATCGAGGAGATCGCTCAGCGGCTGCCTGTCTATCGCGCGTTGCAACAGCGCTTCCCCAACCAACCCGACAGCGTATTGTACTATTTGAACAAGCCTCATCGTGTAAGGCTCTTCGATTATCAACGTGGGTCGATAGAGAAGGAGATGTCCACGCTCGACTCCATACGCTATATGGTGAGCTTCATGCACACCGGACTGGTGGCCATGGAGCCGCAGTCGGGTGCTGTTCGCGCCTGGGTGGGTGACATAGACTTTGAGTCCTGGAAGTATGATAAGGTGACAACCGAACGTCAGCCTGGCTCTACCTTTAAACTGTTCGTCTATACCGAGGCGATGAATCAGGGCCTTACGCCGTGTGATAAGCGCCGAGACGAGTACATTCAGATGGAAGTTCTGGACAAAAAGACAGGACAATACAACACCTGGAGGCCGACCAACGCCAACGGAAGGTTCTCCGGCGACAGCATAACCCTCAAGCGCGCCTTTGCGCAGAGCATCAATTCCATTGCCGTGAAGCTCGGTCAGGAGATGGGAATACCCAACATCATCCGCACGGCACAGGACATGGGCATCACCAGTCCACTCGCCGACGAGCCTTCTTTGGCCTTGGGCTCGAGCGATGTCAACCTGCTTGACCTCACCGATGCCTATTGCACGGTGGCCAATGACGGCAAACATCACTCACCAGTGCTGGTGACTAAAATCGTCGACAAGGACGGAAATGAGATTTATCATGGTCCCGACGATCAGAAACAGGTCATCCCTTACCGTTCGGCCTTCTTCATGCAGGAGCTGCTCAAAGGTGGACGCATGGAGCCGGGAGGAACAAGCATGAGTCTCAACCGCTACATTCAGCCCAATGGCGACACCGATTGGGGTGGCAAGACGGGTACGTCCAATAACCATGCCGATGCCTGGTTCATGGCCGTTAGTCCCAAGCTTGTCGTGGGATGCTGGGTCGGCGGCGAGTATAGGAGCATTCATTTCCGTACAGGTGCGCTGGGACAAGGCTCAAAGACCGCCCTGCCCATCTGCGGAGCGTTCATACAAATGCTCTATTCCAACCCACGCTATCATGCGAAGTACAAGGGAAAGTGGGCTGCTCCAGACCCTGAGGAGATAGATGCTGCCTCCTATCAGTGTGCCACATCGGTCGTCTCAACAGCCAGTACCGACACACTTGGCATCTATAACTCCAATCGTCGTAACTCACAGGAGGAGGAAAACGGTGCTGAGGTGGATGAAAACGGCAATGCTTTGCCACCGGTAGGTGAAGAGCAGGGAGAGCCACACCAAGGAGGAAGCGATGGTAAGGGGCAGACAGAGCCGGGAAGTTCGTCTACCTCCAAGTCCTCTTCGTCGTCCTCCAAGACTTCTTCACCGGAGAGACATCAAAGCATCCCAGCGGCCAAGCGTCCCCACTCCGAGCAGATTTAGTTTCTTTGGTGGGCGGAATGATTCCAGAGCTGGATATAACCAAAGTAGATACGGACAATCAGGAGTTGCAGCAAGCACTCCAGATTGTCCAGTTTACGCACAATTCACTCTTCCTTACGGGTAAGGCTGGAACAGGAAAGTCTACCTTTCTCCGCTACATTGCCGCCACGACCAAGAAGAAACACGTTGTCCTTGCACCCACGGGCATAGCGGCAATCAATGCCGGAGGGGTGACGCTTCACTCGTTTTTCCGACTCCCTTTCCATCCTTTGCTGCCCACGGACATCCGCTATTCGGCGCGCGAGATACGCAAGACACTACGCTATAATGGCGACAAAATCAAACTGCTGCGTGAGCTGGAGCTGATTATCATAGACGAAGTGTCGATGGTGCGCGCCGACATCATCGACTTTATCGACAAGGTGCTGCGCATCTACTGTCACAAAATGCGTGAGCCTTTCGGTGGCAAGCAGATGCTTTTTGTGGGAGACATCTATCAGTTGGAGCCTGTTTTGAAAGAGGAAGACCGCCATCTTCTGTCGCCATTCTACAAGGGTGTCTATTTTTTCAATGCGAACATCTTCCAGACATTTCCTTTGGTCAGCATCGAGCTGCGCAAAGTCTACCGTCAGACCGACCCCCGCTTTATCGCCATTCTCGACCATATCCGCACCAATCGCATGACTGTTGGCGATCTATCCGCTCTCAATGCGCACGTGTCCAATGCCCCTTTGAAGGCGGAAAGCGATGAGGGCAGCCTCTCCATCACGCTCTCCGCAAAACGGGACAACGCCGACTGGATCAACAATGAGGAGTTGTCAAAGCTCCCAGGAGACGAAATTGAGTTCGAGGGAACCATCGAAGGTGAGTTTCCTGAAAGTTCTTTGCCCACACCACAGCTACTAAGGCTGAAAGTGGGAGCACAGGTGATGTTCGTCAAGAACAATCCCGAACACCTCTGGGTAAATGGTACGCTGGGCGTTGTCACGGCAATCGATGAGGAACAAGGCTGCCTTTATGTCAAGACCGAGGAGGAAGGGCGACTGTTAGTAGGGCGTGAGCTTTGGCAAAACGTCCGTTACCATTTTGATGAGGTGGAAAAGAAGATTGTGGAGGAGCAGATCGGCACCTACACTCAGTTTCCCTTGAAGCTCGCTTGGGCCATTACCATCCACAAAAGCCAAGGGTTGACCTTCCAGCGGGCGGATATCGACCTGTGCAATGGGGCGTTTGCGGCAGGCCAAACCTACGTTGCGCTTTCCCGTTGCACCTCCCTTGAGGGCATTCGGCTGCACCGTGGCGTGCGGCGGAGCGACGTATTTGTGAACGACGAAGTGCTTGCTTTCTCCCGGCATTACAACGACTCGGCACTCATAGGGAAGGTATTGCGCCAGTCGAAAGCCGACAAGGAGTACTATGATGCCGCCCAGGCATGGGAGAAGGGTGACTATGGGCGGTTCATCGAGCAGTTTTTCCTCGCCATCCACAGCCGTTACGACATCGAGAAGCCTGCCTGTAAGCGACTTTTTCGCATGAAACTCAACCACTTCAATGCCTTGCGGGAGGAGAACAACAGGCTGACAGCCGAACTGAAGAGGCGGGAAACGTATCTGAAAAAGCTCGCCACGGAGTACTTTGTGATGGGGAAAGAGTGTGAGAATGAGGGGCTTACCACGGCTGCCATCAAAAACTACCGCAAGGCTTTGGAGCTTCGTCCCGATTATGCCAAAGCCCAACGGCGAATCAACAAACTGGAAAAGGAAGAAAAACAAAGATGAGAAAGCTTTTTTATGCCATAGCCATTGCTGGTTTGGCGTCCTGCCATCTGGCCACCGACTCCACTCCTTCGGATGCCGACAGTGTGCCGCAGAGTGCCTTTGCCCCACTGGAAGCCGACACCACGATGCCCATCAACCTTCGTCTGATAACGGGGGTCAACTTCCCGAAGTACCGCATTGTGAGCGAGACCCCGCAGGTGCCCGACTCTACAAGCATTGCTGCATACGAGGAAACTGTGGCCAGTGGCAATTTCACCGCCGTCCTTTCTATGGACACTATCGCTCCGTCTGCTTTCTTTCATGGCATCGACACCATCAGCCGTCGCGACACTTGTTGGCATATTGAAGGCACAAGCTATGTCTACCAGCGCACCACCAAGGGCACGTCCTACACCGTAGCCCTTTCCAAACTGAACAAGGTCATCCACTATGCGCAGTTGAAAACCAACCCATAGTATGCGGGTGAGGAGATGATTTCTGCCTTTTCTCCGTCCTCTACACATCTCTTTGTCATTGAGCTAATTGATAAAAGCAGTTAATTCTACACCCCATTTCGCTCGTTTTTCTTATCTTTGCAAAAGATATGCTGCACTCGGCAATCAGAGAGCAGGCTCTCATTGTGCTCGTTGGATTATCTTTGTAGACGAATATGAAGAAGTTTAGGATTTCCAAGAAGAATTATTTATGGGGATTTCTCATCATTACGGGTGTCCTTGCATTGGTCAGAATCATTTTCCCCGGGGTGGTGGGCACGCAGTATTCCGACCAGTTGAACCTGTCGTCGGGTACTGATGCAGACAGTGTAAGCGCGGTAAATGACCAGCGCAACGGTCTGAATGCGGACCGAAGCGGGAGGGTTGCCCAGTTGGAGCCAGCCGCCTCGATAGAATCCCCAGTCACTTTGACCGACTTCTTCAACCCCGATGGGAGTGAGCGCCATACCCGTGTGCTTGGCGTAGGCAGCTATCGCGAGTGCTTTCCCGATTCCCAAGGGGTGCAGCTCGAGGCCGCCCAGCGCTATGGGGTGACTGCCGTGCTCGACCGTGCCGATGCCGAGCGCCGCAAGGGAGAGCTGGTTTATGTGGGCAGCAACCCTTACTATGATGTGCGAAAGTTGAGCCGCAGCGTCCCCTATCTGGTGCCGCGGGCCGCAGTTTTGCTTCAGGAAATTGCCTGCAATTTCCTCGACAGCCTTCAGGTCAAGGGGGTTCCGTTGAACAAGCTCATCGTGTCGAGCCTGCTCCGCACCAAGGAGGACGTGGCAGCCTTGCGCCGATACAACCACAATGCTACGGAAAACAGCTGCCATCTCTATGGCACGACCTTCGACATCGCCTATAATCACTACACGCCCGTGGAGCAACCTGTGCGCAATGACACCCTGAAGTGGGTGCTCAGCGAGGTGCTTCGCGACTTGAGAAAGCAAGGACGCTGCTTCGTGAAGCATGAGAACCGGCAGGGATGCTTTCATATCACGGTCAATTAGGGCGTGTCCTGTGTACACATTCCACAAGTCTGCGGATAGGCCCTCCTGCCATTTTGCAGCGGCGTATATTGGGCACGCCTGACGCATACAGGCTCTTCCAGCTCTGTGTTCAGCATTTGCAGGCATTTCCATGCGCGTCTACCAGTTGCTGAACAGCTCCAGTCCAAACTTCAGTTCCACGCCTTCGAAATGGTGAGGTGCCATGCCCGTGAAGATGCCGAAGGAGAAAACACGGTTGGTAAAGCTATACCCTAACTCCACGTAGGGCACATAGTGGCTCACCGCCAGCGCACCCAGGTGAATCCGTTCCGTCTCCACAATACGGCCGAGCAGGGGAAAACGGGCGAGCAGCAGCATCGGACTCTCATAGGTGGCGTTCGCTCTTGCATAGAAGTTGGAGGCATTATACCAATGGGAGTTGAGCACTTCAAACTCCCCAGTCCAGTCATCGTTCCACCCGCCAGGCACATATTCCTCCTGAAAGTTCTGATAATCGACAAAGTAAGTGTCGCCCACCTTGTCGAAATAGAAGCCGCCTCCAGCCCTCAGCGACAGGCTTCTCATGCGCGACAGGTGGCGGATGTACTGCCCGTCGAGTTCCATCCGTGCGTAGTGGAGGTTGGAGGAGAGCCACCCTGTGCCTTGGTCGTAGCGCATGGAGAACGCCAGCGGCACGCGGTCGGAGAGTGGACGCCAGATGAATTTGGCGAAAGGGCCAAAGGTCCGGTAGGTACTCGGGCGGTGGGAGAGGTCGAACCCGTGGCTGTCTACGGCAGACCTACGGTGGAAGACCACTCCTGCCTCGAAGCCGAGTCGCGAAGGTACAAGGTCGATGCCGGCCGACACCTGCAGGCGGGAGTCTCTGAAGTAGTCGAGTCCGAGGCTGTCCCACTGGATGGTATCGCGTGTCGTGGTGTTCTTGATGGCTTCCAGCGCGCGCGAATCGGTGATGCGGTTGCCGTTGGAGAACTGCATAAACACGAAGCCGTTGCGCCTTTTGTTGAACCGCCAGGTCACGGGCAGGTTGAAAAAGAGCTGCTTCTGCTTGAAGGAGTAGCCGAGGCGGATGGTCGTCGACAGCTCCTGGTTGTCGTTGAAGCGGTAGTTCGCCTGCGCCTTAAACTTGTAGTACAGACCGCGTCGGCCGCTGTACCCCATGTAGAGTGGGTTGAAGAGCGGGCTGAACCGCACGTACCCCTGTTTGTCGCTGCCGAAACGCGCGCTGATGCGGTTGAGAATGTTGTCGCCTATCATGTCCCACAGCACCCGTTTCGCCCAGCTGCTTCGCCTTTTCGGCGTAGAATCGTTGGCCGTAGCGTCGGGGGTGGCGTGCTGGTAGGTGTCGGCCAGCCGCCGTTCGAGGCTGTCCAGTCCTACGGGGCGTATCCTTTCCATGAGCAGGGCAGCGTCATTGTCCTTCGCCTGTGCTGAGATGAGTGGCGGAAGCTGCGGAAAGGTCACGACATGGGCACGCAGACGGTTGCCAAGGAAGCGGAAAGTGCCTTCGAGTCTGCACGATTTGGGAAATAGGGAGGGTATGCCCGCCACACCCATCTCGCCTTCTACGGTGAACTTCACCATGTCATACTCGCCTTCAAACCGAAACTTTTCCACCCTGCCCGTGCTCGCTTCGATAGTCGCCCAGCCCCTACGGAGCAGTTGGGTGTTGCGGTTTCGGCTCTGAAAGGAAAGGCGCGCCCGCCCGTCACGGTCCTTTTGCATGCGATAGCGGTAATAACGTCGGTTGTCGGGGCAGAGCGGGGAGAGGATATGGCCGGCAAAGAGCGTGGGCCTGTATGGTGTGGGCAGAAGATAGGTGCGCAAGTTGGGGAGCGTGCGGTGGTTGTTGTAGGTCGTGGAGAGGTAGAGCAGCGGTGCGATGGCCTCCTTCCCGTCGCGGTGGTGGGCTATCCGCACGTAGCTTTCGGAAAGAAAGTGGCGGCGGTTGTCGCGCATCAGATAGAACAGGGTGGGCACAGCGGCAAGCGTCAGGTTGCGCTTTTCCACGTCAATGAGCACCTTGGCGTAGCTGTAAGTGACGAAGGAGTCGGGTGGGGTGGGGCACGCCATCGAGGGATAGGAGGCCACACGGTGGAGCAGGTCGGCGGTCTGGCTGTGTGGTCGTGCCTCCATCATCGTCCCTACCAGCAGGAGAAGCCACAGCAGGGCTGCCCTTGGGCAGGCAAAATCCATCGTTTCCTTCTGGTGGCGTGGACTGTTCATGATGCCGCAAAATTACCGTTTTTTGTGGACATTGGGTGATTTCTAAGTTCAAAAAATGATAAAAGCAACATCCAAAGCCCCGTGTTTCAGTTGTTTTTAGTTACCTTTGCACCAGCAAATCGAATTGCGTACATTTATGGCAAAGAAGAGAAAACGCTCAGCCCGACGCAAGGGAGGCGCGAGGACGAATTGGAAATGGGTGGCCGCCGTGGGCGTCGTGCTGGCTGCTGTAGTCTATTATCTGTTTTTTTCAAGCATGACCAGTGCGGCCAACAAGACCTGTATCCGCATCGATAAGGACGACACCATCGACTCCGTGTTGGTCAAAGTGAAGCGCGTCTCGCGCCCAGTGCCTTATCAGGTGTTCCGGAGGCTGCTGCTTTGGTCGGACTATGCCGACAACATACAGACGGGTCGCTACCGTGTCGGGAGCGAAGGTGCGTTGCAAACCTACCGCCACATACACAACGGAGCGCAGGCTTCGGAGACCCTTACGCTCAAGCCAGTGCGCACCAAGGCCGATTTGGCCAGGGAAGTGAGCCGCGTGCTGATGTTCTCCTCTGCCGAGTTGCTCGACTCGCTCAACGACCCGAAGGTCTGCAAGCGGTACGGTTACACCCCGGAGACGATTGTGGGAATGTTCATCCCCAACTCCTATGACCTGTATTGGGACATCAGCGTGAGCGATTTTCTCAAGCGGATGCACAAGGAGAGCAAACGCTTCTGGGACGATGACCGCGCCGAAAAGGCACAGGAAATAGGCCTTTCACAAAACGAGGTGATCACCTTGGCCAGCATTGTCGATGAGGAAACCAACGATGAGGGCGAGATGCCGAAGGTGGCGGGGATGTATATGAACCGCCTTCACGACGGAATGCGCCTTCAAGCCGACCCGACTGTGAAGTTCGCCACGGGCAAATTCACGGCCAAGCGCATCTATAAGGACATGCTTTCTGTGGACAGTCCGTACAATACTTACCGCCACAAAGGGCTTCCGCCGGGGCCGATTCGCATCCCCTCGGTGGCTGCCATCGATGCCGTGCTCGACTATTCGCACCACGATTATATGTACATGTGCGCCAAGCCCGACTTCAGTGGGTCGCACAATTTCGCCAAGACCTATGAGGAGCATCAGCGCAATGCGAAGGATTATGCAGCCGCACTCGACAAGCGGGGCATACAGTAAGTAGGTCTTGGCAGAGGACATGGGCAGGCAACAGCGCCCAAAACATAAGATTAACCAAGGCAGAAGAGGGGGCAAGGCGGTCTGGCGAAGACGCAAAGTCCGCACCCTTCAGCCGTCGCAAGGTGAGCTATGACCTTGTGGGATAACAGCAATAAAACTAATAGGTATGGAAGAAAGTAAGGTAAAGAGAGAGCAAATCTTGGTGAGTATAACTGGTGTTGACCGGCCGGGGCTGACAGCTTCTGTCATGGACATACTCGCACAGGGCAAAGCACAGATACTGGATATCGGCCAGTCCGACATCCACAGTACCCTCAGTCTGGGCATCTTGTTCCGCATCGACGAGAAAATCTCGGGTAATGTGATGAAGAATCTGCTTTTCAAAGCGACGGAGTTGGGGGTCAATATCGACTTCGAGCCTATCGGAGACGACGAGTATGAGAAGTGGGTTGGCCGACAAGGCAAGAACAGATACATCCTTACCGTCATCGGGCGCGGCTTGTCGGCCAGACAGATTGCCGCTGCCACGGAGGTAGTGACACGACAAGGGCTGAACATCGATGCCATACGCCGCCTCACCGGACGCCAGAGCATCGTCCATCCGCAGAAATACATCCGTGCCTGCGTGGAGTTCTCACTGCGTGGAAATCCCCGGGACAGGGAGGAGATGCAGCGCGAGCTGATGCGCTTGTCGTCGGAATTGGAGATGGACTTCTCTTTCCAGAAGGACGATATGTACCGCCGTATGCGCCGGTTGATTTGCTTCGATATGGACTCCACGCTCATCCAGGCGGAGTGTATCGACGAGCTGGCGCGCCGCAATGGGGTCTATGACCAGGTGGCAGCCATCACGGCGAGTGCCATGCGGGGCGAGATCGACTTCAAGGAGAGCTTCACCCGTCGCGTGGCTTTGCTCAAGGGACTCGACGCAAGCGTCATGGCGGACATAGCCAACAACATGCCTATCACCGAAGGAACAGACCGTTTGATGCGCGTTCTCAAGACTTACGGCTACAAAATCGCCATCCTCAGCGGTGGATTCACCTACTTTGGCGAGGCTTTGCAGCGTCGCTACGGCATTGATTATGTCTATGCCAATGAGCTGGAGATAGGAGAAGACGGCAAGTTGACGGGTCACTACGTCGGCGAGATAGTCGACGGCAAGCGCAAGGCGGAGCTGCTTCGTCTCATCGCGCAGGTGGAGAAGGTGAACCTTGCCCAGACCATTGCCGTGGGCGACGGCGCCAACGACCTGCCCATGATTACCGAGGCGGGACTCGGAATCGCCTTCCACGCCAAGCCTCGTGTGCAGGCCAACGCCCCGCAGAACATCAAGACGATAGGTCTTGACGGCGTGCTCTACTTCCTTGGCTTCAAGGACAGCTACCTCGGCGACGCCGGAAAAATTGAGTAAAAAGATGGGTTGAGGCCCAGAAGTGTTCTCCTTGATGACATTCTCCGAGGACACCGGCGGGCGCATCCTTATCTTATAACAGACGGGCGGTTGCTAATTTGCAGCCGCCCGTTGGTGTTTTTGTGTGGCACGACGTGTGCCTCAGTCCTGCCATTCAGCGGTTTTCCCATGCGGAAAGCCGCTGATGGATCGCCTGTTCACTGGCTATGCCTTCTTCTTGTCTATCTTTGTGGCATAGATGAAGTAGACTATCAGCGCAATGTAAGCCACCAGCGAGAGCAACTCTGACAGGTGATTGTTCCACCAGTCGGCATAGTCGAACTCCACTCCGCCAAACTTCAGCAGGGCAGATACCACACCCATGAGCGCGCCACCGGCGATAAAGCCCGACGCAATGAGTGTGCCCTTCTCGCCGCGTGCCTTGTTCAGCTCCGCGTCTTTGCTCCGCGTGGTGATAAACCAGTTCACTGCGCCACCCACAAGCAGTGGCAAATTGAGCTGGATGGGGATGAACATGCCGAGCGCAAAGGCCAGCGCGGGCACCTTGCAGCGGTCGAGCACCAACGCCATCACGGCGCCGATGCCGTACAACAGCCATGGCGCGCCCTGACCGCTCATCAAGGGTTCGATGACCGCAGCCATCGCATGGGCCTGCGGAGCAGCCAGCGCGTCGCCCTTGAAGCCGTAGGTCTTGTCGAGAAGCATCATCACTCCAGCCACCGTTGCCGCCGATACGATGGTGCCAAGAAACTTCCAGGTCTCCTGTTTCTTCGGCGTTGTGCCGAGCCAGTAGCCGATCTTGAGGTCGGTGATGAACGCTCCTGCCATCGAGAGGGCCGTACACACCACGCCACCCATGAGCAGTGCCGCCAGCATGCCGGCCGTTCCGGTCAGCCCTACGGCCACCATGACGACCGAGGCGAGGATGAGCGTCATCAGCGTCATGCCAGAAACGGGGTTGGAACCGACGATAGCGATGGCGTTGGCAGCCACGGTGGTGAACAGGAAGGCAATGATGGCCACTAAAAGGATGGCGACGACGGCATGAAGGAGGTTGAACTGCATCACGTCGAGGTAGAAAAAGAGGAACGTAACCACCAAGGTGAGCACCGAACCGACGGCGATAATCTTGAAAGAGATGTCGCGCTGCGTGCGGATCACGTCCTTATTGGCTCCGCCTTTGCCCTTCATCTCGCGCGCTGCCAGGCCTACCGCGCCCTTGATGATGCCCCAACTCTTCACGATACCGATGATACCTGCCATGGCGATGCCGCCAATGCCTATGGAGCGGGCGTAGGAGGTGAAGATTTCTTCGGGAGTCATGTCGCCCACGGCGGTGGTGATGGTCGGGTCCCACTGGTTAAGCACCGTGTCGGGGAAGATGACAGCCATCGCCGGGACGATGATCCACCACACGCAGATCGACCCCATGCAGATGATGAAGGCGTAACGCAGGCCGATGATATAGCCCAGGCCGAGCACCGCCGCGCCGGTATTGAGCTTCACCACCAGCTTGGCCTTGTCGGCAATGGTCTCGCCAAAGGCCACGGCACGGCTCGTCACCTGCTCGTTCCACCATCCGAAGGTAGCCACGATGAAGTCGTACAGACCACCGATGATGCCGGCCAGCAACAGCGGCTTGGCCTGACTGCCGCCCTTTTCGCCCGATACGAGCACCTGGGTAGTGGCAGTGGCCTCGGGGAAGGGGTACTTGCCGTGCATGTCCTTGACGAAATACTTCCGGAAAGGAATCAGAAACAGGATGCCCAGCACGCCACCCAGCGCAGCGGCAATGAAGATTCGGAGGAAGTCGGCGTGCAAATCGAGCATATAGATGGCTGGCATGACGAAGATGCCGCCCGCCAGTATCGCGCCCGAGCAGGCGCCGATGCTCTGGATGATGACGTTCTCGCCGAGGGCGTTCTTGCGCTTCGCGGCGGTGGAGAGGCCGATGGCGATGATGGCGATGGGGATGGCGGCCTCAAAGACCTGCCCCACCTTGAGCCCCAGATAGGCCGCGGCGGCGGAGAAGAGCACCGCCATGAGCACGCCCCACGTCACCGACCACGCGTTGACCTCGGGATAATTCTTGTCCGGACTCATCACCGGCGTGTACTCTTCGCCGGGCTTCAGCTCGCGAAACGCGCTCTCGGACAACTCGATTGTCTTTTTTTCTTGATTTTCCATTATGATTGTTATTGATTGTTAGCTGCTGAATGGTCGCCGCCAACCTTTTCCTTTGGAGGCGGACGGGGGCAAATGAAGCCTTTCCCGGGCTGAAAATCAGCTGCCGGATGATGCCGGCGGCGCCGTACCCCCGGCTTTCCCCTGAGTCGGTCCTGCTTTGGCGGCAGGAACGGCAAGGCGCATTTACTGTGCAAAAATACTGATAATCATCCACATTTGCAAATCAACGGTCGGCTTTGTGGCGGAAAAGGGTGCAAAAAGCGGAAGGGACAGCTTTTTGTAAAGGGGAGAGACAGTACCTATATTTGGTGAATTTCCTTTGCAAAGGAGGTGGCGAAAGAAAGAATATTTTCGTAACTTTGCAAGCGGACGTGGCGCTTGTGCATCGCTGAGCCGTGCGCTTTCGCCCCCGAAATCTCCAAATACCTAATAATGGTGATTGCATAAAAGCCGAAAAACCCATTACTTTGCATAGTGTAAATGCCCTTGGTGGCAGGATATAGAGACAGAACAAGATGAAGATTCAGAAGACTTACCAGGAAGAGGACCAGATGATCAGCCTTATTCGCGACAACTACGACTTGCTGCAGAGCCTCGGCAGCTTTGGCATCCCGCTCGGATTTGGCGACAAGACCGTCCGCGAGGTCTGCGAGCAGGAGCGGGTGGACACCTATACTTTCCTCACCGTGGTCAATTTTACCATCAATGGCTATCGCGATGTGGACGATGCCGACCGCATATCGCTGCCCACTCTCGTCAAGTACCTTAGGGCAAGCCATGAGTATTACCTCGATTTCCAGCTCCCCACCATACGCCGTGCGCTGGAAAGCGCGCTCGACATGGGCGACAGACTGGCCCGGCTCATCATGAAACTCTTCGATGAGTATGCCCGTTCCATACGGAAGCACATGAAGCATGAGGAGAAATCGCTCTTCCCTTACGTTGAGCAGCTGATGCAAGGGCAGGTGGACGAGCAGTATGACCTGCACACCTTCTCGCACCATCACGGCCAGAACGAGCAGAAGCTCCGCGAGCTGAAGAGCATCATCATCAAGTATCTGCCCCCCGACAGTCTGCACAACAACCAGCTCACCGCCACGCTCTACAATCTTTACAACTGTGAGCGGTGGCTCTCCCTGCACGCAGAGGTGGAGGACCACATCTTCATCCCTGCCGTGCACAGGCAGGAGAAGCGGCTCAGACGCGACGACGTGAGCGTCAAGATCTCGTCGATGTTAGGGCAGAACGCCAACAATGCCGAGATGCTTTCCGAACGTGAGCGCGACGTGGTCATCGGTGTCGTGCAGGGAATGACCAACAAGGAGATTGCCGACCACCTCTGCATATCGACCAATACGGTCATTACCCACCGCCGCAACATCGCCCGCAAGCTGCAGATCCATTCTCCGGCGGGGCTCACCATCTATGCCATCGTCAACGGACTGGTCGATATTTCTGCCGTAAAGCTCTGACCCTTCCGTCAGCCTATGGGCAAGGCGGAGTGGTCTTGGAGGAGGTCTCGCTGCGGCAATGGGCGGCGACGGCAGTTGCCGCCCGTCGGCTTTTATTGTCCAAAAAGGGGCGCGCCATCTTTAATGAGGGAGGATGGCGCGCCCTTTCCTTGCATAGCGTGTGGCGCTGCCAATGGGTTGTGGGGGCATTATGGCCTAAACGACGGAAATTTTTAATTTAAAAATTGCGAAAAAATAAATTAAAAACTCGATATTTTTAATTTAAAAATTTGACCGATATGTAACCTGCTGTTACACAAAAGGTTAGGGATGCTCCTCCGAAGCGGCTTCTCTGTGCCTGCCCGTCCATCGGAATTGTGTTTTTATGACAAGCGAAGCCCATCGCCATTCCTGTGGAGTTGCACACAGATGGTGGGAAAACTGCTTCTCAAGGTTACGGAAGCAAGCGATAATATAATAAGGAGAAAAAATCCATTGGAGCGAAAAGACGAAAAAAAGACGCGGATAAATTTGGTGAAAAGAAAAGAATTATTTAACTTTGCATCCGCATTTGAGAAATGATGCTTGGCGATTCGGTAACGATCTCTGGAAGGATGGGTGAGTGGCTGAAACCAGCAGTTTGCTAAACTGCCGTACGACTTTCTCGTACCGGGGGTTCGAATCCCCCTCCTTCCGCCAAGTTTTTCGAGGGTGTACTGTTGGTCGATTCATCTAACGGTTAGGATACAAGATTCTCAATCTTGGCATG
>ERZ808274.17-NODE-17-length-101571-cov-26.595945_pt1 | contig 101571 bp, 116 predicted proteins | sample MGYA00521277_ERZ808274 | MGnify/ENA primary metagenome ERZ808274 (study PRJEB31516, sample SAMN03275597) | gut metagenome | biome: mammalia-associated habitat; material: feces | host: Papio cynocephalus | place: Kenya | collected 2012-07-28 ... | reverse complement strand
AATCAGGAAAATATCAAATTATTGATAAATATGGCAGAACTGCTTGGGCAACTAAAGAGGAGATTGAAAATAAACAAATTCCTCAATATAAGAATGGGCCTGCTAACATTGATGTAGACTATCGTAAGATTATATCAGGAGAGGAGGCATTTACTAATTTCTTGAAAGCTCATTTGAATATTCCTGCTATTTCTTACACTAATAAGAATGGACAAGTTATAACTCATCCTAATCCTTCAGAATGTGAAGCACGTCTTGATAATATTTTGAAAATCTTTGATGGAGATTTTAAAGAAGTCAAAACTATTCTTGGTTATCAAAAAGATAATTATAGTAAAATGCTCTTTGGAGTAAAGACCACACAGGATGGTAAAGAATATCAAGATGTATTTATGGGCTGTTTCCTAACTAATGGTAATCCTAATTATACAAAATTTGCAAAAGAGTTGGAAAGTTATGCTAACTCAGGAAGACAGACTTATGCTAATACATATTTTGGGGATAAGGATGTTAATGGCAATCTAATTCTTACAGATTTCCATGAAAGAGTAATTACACCCTCTACAGTAACAGATAGTAATACCCCTGTTCCTCCTGTATCTTCAGGATCTGCACAGGAAGAGGAGGAGGATGACCTGCCATTCTAAATAATAGGATATGAGTTTTGCTCAAGGTGCCAGTAATAATATGCTTGAAAAAAAGCAAATGGTATCTGATGCAGATATTGCTGCTTATTATTTAGGCATTACTAAGATTCCAACTAGAATTAAAAGCCCTTTAAGGAAGGATAACAAACCTTCCTTTGGGCTTTATTCAAGAGATGGCAAGCATATTTATTATACAGACTTTGCTACAGGAGATAAAGGTTCCATTATTGATTTATTAAAATTAATGTGGGGAACTGACTTTAATGAAACTTGGGAAAGAATAGTAAAAGATATCGTACCAAATGGTGGAGTTAGAATTATTAAATCTGTTTCTACCATAAAAATAGATACATTAAATAAAGAAAAATGCTCTATAAATATAAAAATAAGAGATTGGAAAGACTATGATATTGCTTATTGGAAAAGTTATGGAATATCTTTAGATTGGCTTAAATTTGCTAATATTTATCCTATATCTTATATTATATTTATTAAAGAAACAGGTTCTTCTGTAGTAAATGCTGATAAATATGCTTATGCTTTTGTAGAATTTAAAGAAAATAAAACAACTTATAAAATATATCAACCTTTTAGTGAAAGAGGGTATAAATGGTTTTCCAGTCATGACCACTCAGTAATTAGTTTATGGTCTAAAGTTCCTGAATATGGAGAAGATATTGTAATATGTTCCTCTTTAAAGGATGCTCTATGTTTATGGTCTAACACAGGAATACCTGCTATATCTCCTCAAGGAGAAGGTTATACTATATCAGATACTGCTGTAAAGGAATTAAAAAGAAGATACAAAAATATTTATATTCTGTTTGATTCTGATGAAGCAGGAATAAAAGATAGTGCTAAACTATCTCAACAAACAGGATTTACTAATATATTATTACCTTCATTTGAAGGGGGTAAAGATGTAAGTGATAGATATAAAATACTAAATAATCTATCCTTATTCAAAAAAGAATTTATTAATCTTATAAAACATTAAAACTATGCAACGTGAAATTAAAGTAATTGCTAACAGTCTTAACAAAAATGAAGTTTATCTGTCAAATGCTGAAACAGTAGGAGAGTTGAAAGCAGAACTTATTAATAAGGGGTATGATTTGCAAGATATGGATATGAAAGAGGGAAAGTCTCGTACTATTCTTTCTGAGGATATGCAAATATTACCTACTAACTTTTTATATAAAGGAGTTGAAACTAATGATTTGGTAGTTATGATTACTCCACAAAATACTAAAATTAAATCAGGAATGATGACAAGAACAGAATTGTACAACAAAATTAAAGCCTATGGTTTGCAAGAGGCTTGTAAGCAACAGTTTGGTAAGAATTTTACCCAGTGTAGTACTCAAATTTTGAGTGATTTGACTGCAAATTATGAAATGCAGCACACTATCCAAACTTCTACAACAGAAAATAGTAAATATTCACTTGATTCTGTAGTATATGGTATTAATAAAATTATTAATGCTTTGCAGAATTTTCGTATTGGAGGGATTCGTGTGTTCCCAGAGATTCTTTGTGAAAATCTTCGTCAATCTCTTTGTAAGGATTATCAACCCTATACTGAGGAAGAACTTGAAGAAATGGCACGTTTGTAATAATTATAAGAGATATAGAGGATATTCTTCTATATCTCTTTTTTATTTTTCTTAAATTATGCTTGAAGAAATAAAGAATTATGTAACTCAATATGTTAATAATTTAGCACCTTCAAATCAAATAAAGGAAATTACAGAAATATTAAATCAGAATTTTGGGGAAGAAAATGTAGAAGTTTTAATAGATACTCAAGATGCTATACAAAAAATTATGTGTGCTAAATTTCACATAGATTCTCATAATTTTGTATATTTTGAAGATATTGATTCTGTTGCATCTGATCTCTCTTTAGAAAATATTTTAGAGGCATTATCTCCTTTAATAGATAATATCTTAGTTTCAAAAGTAACTATTAGGTTTCCAAAAGTTACTGTAACTAATGAAAATGGGCAATTTACACTTTTGAAGAATTTATTTGTACGATTCTTCATTAAACAAGATGGTACTTTTTATGATAAGGAGATAACTATGAATAAAAGTACTTATTCTTATGCCCATTTTATTAATTCGTATATCCATAGTCATTGTTGTGGGATGTACAATGAAACTCCTTCTGCTTTTCAGCATTGTTGTTTGGGAACAGGTCCTATAAACAATACTATAGAGAATTTATTAGTAGAATATAGTGAGGAGCAATGGATGCAATTTTGTTATGATTTGGAAAAATATGTTACCATAGAAAGTAAAGCTGGTGTTCCATATTATAGTTTAGAAACTTGCAATAATGAGTATATAATGGGTTATATTATACGTTTTGGCTCATGGATACCTAATAGTCAAAATACTTTTGGATTTTCAAAAGATTTTATATTGTATCTTTTAAATAATAAACTAGTATCTTTTACTTGGCAAGATAATCATTGGGTATTAACAGATAATATATATAAAATTGCTATAAATATAACCTCCGCTTTTTTACAATGGAGCAAGGAACATCTTGGTATTGAGGAAAAAAACTTGATTGATTTTTATAGACACAAAGATATAAAATTTAAGCAATTTTATTACTATAATAATGCTATGTATTCAATTTCTTCTCATAATAATATTAATACATCTGAATATGAGGGATTGCCTGTATTAACCTTTAAAGGCAAAGAATATGTTCTTGAGATAGAACCTGCTAAACATATTTCTCCAAAATCTGTAATAGTATTATCTGAAGAGGTTATAATAAATATTGTAACTACATTATTATATTATTTAAATGCAAAATATTATGAATACAATCATATCTGATGCAGTAATGACACATCAAACACAAACTTTCCCCTTAATTATCTCTGATAAATTAGAAAAGAAAATTAGAGTGCTCTGTAATCAATTTCCTTCTACAGAGTGGTCCGGACAACTATTCTATACTTATAAAGGCTCTTTTGCTCAAAATAATATAGAATTTACAGCAGAAGATCTTTTATTTATGGATACAGGAGATACAACTACTACTGAATTTTATCTGAATGAAGGAAACACTGCTACTTATATTGCAGACCATGAGTTATGGAATTGTCAGATAGGATTAATTCATTCTCACCATTCTATGCAAGCCTTTTTTAGTGGTCAAGATGATGCAATGTTGGTACAAGAAGGCATCTCACGTAATCATTTTTTATCTTTAGTAGTGAATAATCGAGGACAATATGTAGCAAGGATTACTCTAAAAGAAGAACAAGATATTACCTCTACAGTAAAAAGAAGCTATCATACTTTTAATAATATAGAAGTTTCTACCTCTATGGATAATGTACATGATTCTAATGTTATAGTGAATACTTATGATTTAAACATTATAAAGAATAGTTCTTTATTATGTGATGATTATGAGGAATTGATGAATACTATTGAAGAATGTAATAAGAGGAAGGAAAATAGAAAGAAAGAGGAAGAGGTACAAAATAATAATAATATAGTATTTAATTTCCCAAGGAGTGTTCCTGCTCAATGTGATTTTATTGAAGACATTGATAGGCTTTCTGAGAAAGAGATTCAACAATACATTAAACAATTATTGTCATTGAATCCTCTTGTAAATGATTCTATAGATAATCTTGTTAAGAAACTTAATACAGATATGCCTAAAAGATTTAGTCCTGAGGAATATAAGTACATAATGAATATATACTGTGACTATCTTTTAGATACAGAAATTGCTTCAAGATTTGATAAAAAATATGAAGATCCTGATATATCTTATGAAGCCTATATACAAGCAAAAGAAGATATTTCAAAAGTACTTTATAAATTGAATACAATATATCCTAATAATAATTATTTAAAAATTCTTTATAATTATACATTACAATAATATGGAAATAGATCAACGAGAAATAGATTCAATCATTGAAAATATAAACAAAATGATTGAAATTAATAAAAATATAGAAATTACTGACGATTCTACTGCAAGGTTTAGTAGTGCTCTTTGGTACAATGAGGTACAAAATCTCAATATTCTTATTGCAGGAGTAGGAGGAATAGGAAGTTGGACAGCATTGCTTATTTCCAGATTACATCCCAAAAATTTAGTATTAATAGATAGTGATACAGTGGAAATACACAATCTTTCCGGACAATTATATGGTCTAAGTAATGTGAATAAATATAAAGTAGATGCTATGTCTGAAATAATTAAAGATTTCTCTAATTACCCTAAGACTATGGCAGTCAACGAAAACTTTACTGAAAACTCAGAACCTTATGATATAATGATTTGTGGTTTTGATAATATGGCCGCAAGAAAGTTATATTTTAAGAAATGGCTAGAATTAGTAAAGAAACGAAATGATTTAGACAGAAAGAATTGTCTATTTATTGATGGAAGACTTAATGCTGAAAAATTTCAGGTATTAAGTATAGTAGGGGATGATTACTATTCTATGGGTAAATATGCAAAAGATTTTTTATTTGATGATTCAGAAGTAATTGATGGGATTTGTTCATATAAACAGACTTCTTATTGTGCGGCTATGATAGGCTCTTTCATTTGTAATACTCTTGTAAATTTTGCTTGCCATAATAATGATGAAAGGCCTGTATTGTTTTTTCAAGAATATGATGCCCAATCTTTAACACTAAAACAGGAATGTTAATATGAAAGAAGAAATATCCAATGCTATTATGAATAATATTAAAGCAGCATTATATATATCTTCTTACCCCAGTTACATTACAATAGCCGGGACTGATATAAATAATTTAAAACAAATAAATGCTGTGCCCTTTGCTGAATTTCCTGTATGGGTTCCTGTAGATATGCTTCCTTTATATGTTTATTTATATAAAAATAAACAAAATTTTATTTCTATATTTTATAATCCTAAAGATCCATATAAAAAAGTAGTAAGGACAGTAGGACCTATTTTTGATTTATTTGCCGGTAGTATGCTCTATAATAAATTCAAAATAGATGGAGAAACTATCTTTTCTTGTAAAGGAAATATATTAAATTCATATTTTTCCCCTTATTTGAGAACTTATTTGCATATTACAGAATGGGATGAGAAAAATGGCAAATTTATTAAAGATACACAGAAAGTTATTATAGACCGGAAAGTATTTACTGAATCCACAGCAGTTACCAAATACATTAAAAATACTTTATTTCCTGTCTATGTAAATAATAACTTTCAAATAGAAATAGATGATTATTCTGATGTAGATGTGTTTTACCAAAAAGTAAAACAGCCTACATTAAAAGATAAAGAAGAAACTGTATATACAATACTATCCAATAATATAGATAAAATGTTTAATAATTAATTAATTATTATGAAACTAAATTATGTAATGACTTATGAATGGTCTCCAGTACTTAATGCTTTGGCAGACTTTTTCAACCAAAACTTTGACAATCTTCAAAAAACTAATGAGGTGGGAAAGGGTAATAAACCCCCTAAGATGAAACAAGTTAAAGTTGATGGGTTTGATAAAAATCCTCAACACTATTTGAAGAATATTCAAAGAGTGCTAGGGTTTAATGAGCAGGAAACTATTCTTTTCCTTCGTAGAATTTATGCTTTGTATCCGGGAGCATTTATTAATGTAGTACTACGTCTTATAGCGGTAGAGTTAGATAAAAGATATGAAGATCATATCTATGATACAGGTACTGTATGGGTATTTAATACTATTGATTCCAAAATTTATCCTGTAGAGGTTGCTGATATTAAACAAGCAGCCTTTAGATATTTTGCTGCTTTTCGTAGTAAAGAAGAGGCTGTTTTTAGTATTAAAATGGCAAATGCTATTAAACATTATGTGTTTGAATGGCAAACAGAAAAATAAAAAATGCTACTCAAAATAAATTAGATAATATTGAGTTCAAATCCAGACTTGAGGCAATGATTTATAAAAACCTCAAAGAGGCTGGATTTGAACCTCAGTATGAATCTAATAAATATATTATATGGGAAGGGTTTAATCCTGTAGTACCTTTTTATAATAAAGATACTAAGACAGGATTACTTAAACAGGACAAAAAGAAACTCATTAACATTACCTATACTCCTGATTTTACTTTTATGTATAAAGATTTATTTGTGATTATAGAGGGTAAAGGTATGGAAAATGATGTTTTTCCTATAAAGAAAAAATTATTTAGGAAATTTCTAGAAACTTGGTCAATCCCTGTAATATACTTTGAGATATATAGCAAAAAACAATTAATGCAGGCTATTGAAATTATAAAAAATTATGAAAAAAATTGAGCAAATAAGAGAGTTACTTCAGAATCTTCCTGAAAAAGATATTCCAATAGCAAATAAACTGCTTGATAAAAGAGATTTTATAAGTCTTAAGGAAATTGTAGATGCAGATGTATATAAAGCAAATAATGCAAGATTTAGATTAGCCCCCCATTCTGTAGATGAAGAACCTACTCTTGAATATCTACATATGGAAAATAAATTTGACAGACTTAAAGATTTGCAATATGAAATAGACACTCAAGCATTTGCATTTGAACCTGATATAAGAGATAATGAAGATTTTTTAGATTTATATGATTAAAAGTTTTAGTGAATTAGCATTAAATATAACAGAACAGGAATATAGAGATCTTTCCTATTTATCTTATAGTGCTTTAGCCAAATATGAAAAAGGGGGATTCTCAAGTATTTCTCATTTGTATGATAAACAGGAAAGTGACGCCCTCACATTTGGTTCCATGGTGGACACTATAATTACAGAAGGAATGGATAAATTCAAAGATAAATTTATAGTTGCAGAATTTAAAGTACCTTCTGAAGCATTAGTGACCATAACTAAAGATTTATTAGATAAAACTACTGAGGAACATTTAGATAATATATCATCTGATATTATTCTTGATACATGTAATACTTTTGAGTATTGTATGCGAATGTCTGATGAAGTAAGAGTAAGAAAAGTAAAAGAAGGATGTTCTGAATATTTTAATAGTTTAAGAGCCTGTGCAGGTAAAATTGTTGTAAGTGAGAAAATATATCAAGAAGTTCTTGCCACAGTGGGAGCATTGAAAAACAGTCCTCAATCTGCACAATATTTACAACATACCAAGGAAGGATCTGATGTAGAGTTTCTTTATCAACAGAAATTCAGAGATGTTATTGAGGGTTTAGAGGTTAAATGTATGACAGATCTGCTAATTGTCAATCATACTAAAAAAATAATTATTCCTATTGATTTGAAAACATCTAGTCTTCCTGAGTATGAATTTCCAAAAAAATATCTTGAAAACAGATACGATATTCAATCCAGATTATATTGTAGAATCTTAAAGGCTTTAATGAATAAGGATGAGTATTTCAAAGATTTTTCCTTAGCATGCTTTAGATTTCTTGTGGTAAATAAAGATAATAGAATACCTTTATTATATACAGATTCTAAAAGTCATGAACAAGGAAAGGATATTGAATTACATTTCCCCAGTGGTTATATTAAGATTTTAAGAGACCCTATAACTATAGGGAAAGAATTGCAAGAGTATATAAACACTAATGCTAAAGTTCCTAAAACTATTGATGTGACTAAACCTGTTGATATTTATAAACAATTATTAAATGAATAAAGAAAAAGTAAATAAAGTATTTAGTGTATTAACAAAGACACTTAGAGAATTGCAAGGTATTTTAGCAGAAGATACTATTATCTCCACTAATGAGGATAGGGAAGCATCTTCAGAGGCTATAAATTTATTAGCTAATAGGCTTGCTTATGCCTACACCACAAGACACCCTGAATATAAGGTAGAATCTCAAATCAACAATCTTAAAGAGATGATTAATAGTAGTAAAATCTCTTATATCCTTTCTTGGCTTCGTAGAGGTAATACAAGTGGTATTGAAGGATTTTTGAATTTAGATGTAATAGATCAGAGAATACTCTTAGAAAAAGCAGTAAATACTAAAGAGGATGAAATTAAAAATATTTTTAATGACAGATTCAAATGCAAGTAATTAAGAGAAATGGTAATACGGTGCCTTTTGATTCAGATAAGATTAAAATTGCACTGAAAAATTGTTTTAAAGCCACTAACACAGACATAGCAACAGACAGGTTGGAAGAACTTATTGGGTATATTTTGACCGGCATAGGATTGCCTGATAGTACAGTTACTGTAGAACGCATTCAAGACTGTGTAGAGAATACATTAATGTATCATGGTTATTATTCCCAAGTAAAGGCATTTATTCTATATAGAGAAAAACATAAAACTATTCGTAATTATGTGGCATCTAAAATAGATTTTATAAATAAATATAAAAAATCCTCTAACACTGCTAATGCTACAATAGATGATAATTCTAACGTAGGAAATAAAAATATTGGGATTATGAATGCAGAAATTCATAAACCTGATAATGTAGAAATTAGCAGGGGTATGGTAATGCATAAACTTAAAGAACTTTATTCTGATTTTGATGCTAAACAATATGTTAAAGATTTGGAATCTCACATTATTTATAAGCATGATGAAAGTTCTTTTGCTGGTGCTGTTGCTCCCTATTGCTGTAGTATTACAATGTATCCATTCCTGCTTAATGGCATTAAAGGAATTGGTGGTTTATCTGCTGCTCCTAAAAATCTAGATTCTTTTTGTGGTATGTATATAAATCTTATATTTGCTACAAGTGCTATGTTTGCAGGAGCAGTTGCTACTAGTGAATTTCTTTTGTATTTTACTTATTTCTGTAAAAAGGAATGGGGAGAAGAATTTTGGATGCATCCTGATACTAAAATATCCATCAGTAGTAACAGAAGAAAGACTATCTTGTCCCAAATACATCAACATTGGCAACAGGTTATTTATAGTATAAATCAACCTGCTGCTGCAAGAGGACTTCAAAGTGCATTTGTTAATTTCTCTTACTTTGATAAACCTTTCTTTGAAGGTATGTTTGGTGACTTTGTATTTCCTGATGGTACTAAGCCTGATTGGGAATCATTGCAATGGATTCAAAAAGAATTTATGCAATGGTTTAATCAAGAAAGACTGAAATGTATACTCACCTTTCCCGTAGAGTCCTTTGCCCTTGTATATAAAGATGGTCATTTTTTAGATCAAGATAGTGCAGACTTTGTAGCAGAAGAATATGCAAGAGGTCATTCTTTCTTTACTTATATTAGTGATACTGTGGATAGTTTGAGTTCATGTTGCCGGCTAAGAAACATGATTACTACTAAAGAATTTAACTTCACTAATGGTAATATGGGAGTGCAAACAGGAAGTAAATCTGTTATTACTCTTAATCTTAATAGAATTATGCAGGATTGGGTAAAATATGCTAGAACAGTACCGATTGAAAAAAGAGATGATGAAAAATATCATTTTTCTACTTATGTAAATAGCATTCTTGATAGAGTATATAAATATCACATTGCATATAATGAACTCTTATGGGATATGTATGATGCAAATCTTCTTCCTATATATAAAGCAGGATTTATTGATTTGAATAAACAATATCTTACCATTGGTCTTAATGGCTTGAATGAGGCAGCAGAGTTTTATCTTAATATAGGCAAAGATACTCAAACTGATGTATGTAAAAAGTCTAGAGAGTATATGGTATTCTGTCAGTCTATCTTTGAAAATATCAAGAATTATAATAAATCCCATTCAGGCAAATTTAATAAACATAATATAACTTTTAATTGTGAATTAGTTCCAGCAGAATCTTTAGCAGTTAAAAATTATAATTGGGACAAAGAAGATGGGTATTGGGTCCCTAAAGATAGAAATCTTTATGCTTCCTATATATTTATACCAAGTGATAAATCTTCATCTATATTAGATAAAATATTTATGCATGGCAAACACTATATAGGAGATTACCTTGATGGAGGTTGGTTATGCTGGGCCTCCTAATTATAGTAATATAATTATAAAAAACCTCGAATATGCTGGAACCTCCTTAGAGCTTTAGTTACCAAAGTGTGATAATACTAAAGATTGGACAATCAGCAGGGATAACTAGAAATAGGAGCCCCCATCGACTACCAAGAGGTACCCTACTTTCATAGAGGGTAAAGGTATAGTCAAAACCCAAATTTTATTTATAATATGGAAAAAATTAGAAAAAATTTAAGAGGAATAAAAAGAGTATGCCCTCAATGTGGTAAATTACATACTTTTGTGTGTAAAAATAATTATTGTGAAAAGCATTATTATCAATTACTCAGATATAAATGTTTTTTAGATAATAGCCCTAGGAGTATTTATGATCCAAATGAATACAGAATAGAAGGAGACATTACATATATTTCAGTATATGACAAAAGAGGCATAAAATTAAATCAAGAAGTTATAATAGACACTAAAAACATCCCAATGATATTAAAATATAAGGTATATATAAGACAGGCTGATGGCTGTTGTTATGCCTTTTGTAATATTGCTAGAAATAATAAAATGAAAATACATCAAATGATTTGCCCATCTATTTATACTGTAGACCATATAAATGGAAATACTTTAGATAATAGAGAATGTAATCTTAGAGAAACCTCTATGTCTGTACAGAATTTAAATAAAATTACTACAAAAGGTATTCAAAAAGGTGTATATACTTATAAAGGCAAACAAGAGGTGCGAGGTTATGCAGCAACTATGGGATATAAAAATAAAAGATATTTATCTAAATATTATAAAACTCAAGAGGAGGCCCTGTATTACAGATATTTAATGTTACAATTACTTCCTTTTAAAACCAATTATAACTTATCTTTTATGAAAAACCTTACAGAAGACCAAAAAAATATTATAAATAAAGATTTTGAAAATAGATTTAAAGATCGGGTATTATAAGTCAGCTACTCATCTTAACTTGTCTGAACATCTATCGAAAGAGCAATATCAAAAAATATTAAAATATGCTGCTGAAAAAGGCTGTTCTTACTTTACTTTTAATGTTCCTAATTGTGAATGTGATGAGTGTGGGTTTATAGCAAAACAGCCATTTGATAAATGTCCTAAATGTGGATCAGAAAAAGTAAGTTTATATGATAGGGTTAACTAAATAGCCCCATTATATAGAAATATGTAATGCAAACCTCGAATATGCTGGAAGTTCCTAAAGTCTTAGATACCATAGTGTAAAAATTCTAAGAATGTAACAATGGATAATCAGCAGGGATAACTATAAATAGAAGCCCTCAACGACTACCAAGAGGCATCTGAAAATGATGATGGTATAGTCTATTCTCAAACATTATTTATAAATATATGAAAGAAAAAATATGTCCTGTGTGTGGTAAATTACACACTAATCCAAGCAGTGATATGTGTTATAAGCACTACCTACAAATTGAAAAATATGGAAAAATTATGTGTTCTAATTCTAGAACTGTATTTGATAAAAATGAAGTTCGTATTTTAGATACTTATGGAGAAGTAGATACCTATGATCAATTTGGTAATGTATTAAAAACTTTTAAATTTGATATTGAAGATTTACCTACTATTTATGCATATAAATGGCAATGTGCCATTAAAGGTAAAAATATTAAATCTTATTATTTAATTACTACTGAACATAAGCAACGCATTTATTTCCATAGATTAATTTTAGGAAATCCTATTGGAGAAATAGACCATATTAATATTGATTCTACAGATAATAGAAAAAGTAATTTACGTGTATCCAACAGGCATCAACAAGTATGTAACACAAGAAAAAGAGAAAGTATCTCTCCTTATAAAGGTGTGTATAAAAGTATTAGTAGATTTCCTGCGTGTTGGCATGCGGAATTACAAGCAAATGGTAAAAGGTACTATTCTAATTGGTATAAAACAGAAGCAGAGGCAATCTTTGCAAGATATATAATGGAGCAAAAATTTAATGCAGAAGTTTACCAAAATGCTGAAGTTAGACAGCAGGCAATAGACTCTTTATCACAGGATCAAAAAAATATTATAAGTAAATGTTTACTAAATAAATGGAAACATTGAGTATTAAAAGTATTGGTTATTTAACAAAAATTAAGAATTGGTCTCAAGGTAGGCAAATTGAGCAAAAAACAAGAATATATAGCAATGGAAAAGAAGAAGTGTAAATGTAAACTTAAATATGGTCATCTTATTGTATTAGATTTCAATACAGGTTTAGTACAGTGTTATGATGATTTCCCTTCAGATTTTACTCAAGAGTATATAAATAATAAACTGAAAGAATGGAAATTGGATGATCATGAGATTTCTTGGATGTTCACCACAGAAGTAAATCCTATACAATTTAACAAATGCAAGAATTAACTATATTAAGAAAACAAGGTTGGAAATTAAATGATGATGATAGGATAGTTAATGCTGTCATTAAAAGAATTTTCAAATGTAATGGGGAATGCCCTTGTTCAAATCCAGGTAAAACAAAAGAAGATAGGATGTGTCCTTGTAAAGAGTATAGAGAAAATGATGTTTGTCATTGTACCTTATATGTAAAAGAGAATGGATGAGTTTTATGAAAACATATTCAAAAGATGGGTAATTACTAATCAGTTATCCCAAAATGATATTCTTCCTATATTATTAGAATATAATAGTTTGTTTGGTACTAAAACCCTTACTCCACAAGAAATACAAATCTTTTTGCATCATCCTATTGTGCAAGGCTATATGAATATTATCATTGTCAATGCTCTTAATATGATAGGAATTAAAAAAGGATATTCTTGGATAACCATTACAGATAATAAAAATAGATTTATAAAAAGATTTCTTAATTAGTATGCTTAAATATACAGATATAGCAGTAACATTTAGAGAAGTCCCTAATGAAATCTCTTTATGTATAAATATTTCAGGCTGCCCCATTCATTGTCCTGACTGTCATTCTAAAGAACTTTGGGAGGATGTAGGTAAAGAATTGACTACTGAAGTTCTTAAAGATATGATAGAAAAGAATCATGGTATTACTTGTGTGTGTTTTATGGGTGGAGATGCTCATCCTGAAAAAGTTAATGAATTAGCAAAATTTATTAAACAAAATATAAATACTAAATTACTAACTTGTTGGTATTCAGGAGAAGAAATTCTTACAGAACCCACTGACTTAGAGTATTGGGATTTTATTAAATTAGGCCCCTATATTAAAGAAAAGGGGGGACTTGATAATCCTAATACTAATCAGAAATTCTATGAAGTAAGAATGACAAGACAAGTAGATAAACATTTTAATCCTATTTATGCCTTAGAGGATATAACAAATTTATTTCAAAGAAATGTTAGCAATATTTGATTACAATAACACATCTGTTATATTTTATGAAGATAGATGTATTCCCGATTATGTAGTTGATCAAGAAACTCTTGAAAAATTTATAGTTGAAGAAGGATTTAATCTTGATGAAATTTATTATATGACAGGTGAGTACATAAAAGTTATTAGACATGAATAATAAACTTTCTCAAATACAGTGGCAGGCTGAAGATGATGCCAGAACAATGGCTCGTTATGAAGAAATAATGGCAGATAATGTTAGAAAAACCAGAGCCATTAAGGAAGCAAAGAAGCAGGCTCAAGATTTAAATAAAAGAGCAAATGCAATGAATAAAGTAGCAAAAGGAGGAAAAAGAAAATGAAGTTAAAAATTAAATTTATTCCTGGAAAAGTATCAGGATTTATTCCCAGAATACTTGATAAAGGGGATTGGGTAGATTTAGCATCCGATGAGTATGTTAAATTAGATCATAAGGGAGATATGAAATACATATCTCTAGGCATTGCTATGGAAATCCCTAAAGGATATGAGGCAATAGTTGCTCCTAGAAGCAGTACTGCCAAGAATTTTGGCTTCATCATGCCTAATTCTTTTGGTGTAATTGATAATTCTTATTGCTCAGATTCTGATATTTGGAAATGTCCTGCTTATTGTATTAAAACAGGAGGTACTGTCATTAATATAGGTGATAGAATCTGCCAATTTAGGATTCAACTCAGCCAAAAAGCAACTATTTGGCAAAAAATTAAATGGTTGTTCACCTCCGGCATAGAATTTGTTGAAGTAGAATCATTAAACAATCCTGTAAGGGGCGGATTTGGTTCTACAGGAATTAACTAATATGGAAATATTACAACTTAAAAGCGGAGTTAATTGGTGTAGGCATACCCTATACCAATTAATTCCTCTTAATCCTGATTTACATCCTGATGAGAAAGTTTATAAACTCATTACAGACTATCACTATGATGTGATAAGAGATGAAAAAACTAAACTTCCTATAGGAGTATCTTTAGGATATGGTCCGGTACTCTATTCTGGTGATTTTATCGAGCAATTACAAATGAAATTAAAAGAAATTTGTTATGCCTTTAACAAGACAACAGGAGAAGAAGAGGACTTTATAACATTGGTTTTTGAATATGATATATCTGGTAACAACACAGACTCAACTGTTTAATAATGATTCTTATCAAATAATTACTAAGGAAAGGTCTTTAGAACTTTTAAGAACTTTTACTAAACATATAGTCCAATTTGATACAGAAACATTAGGATTAGATCCACATATTGATGCTGCTTTAACCTTTCAATTTGGTAATATTGAAGAAACCATACAAATAGTTGTAGATGTTACTACTGTAAATCCTATAATTTATAAAGAGATTTTTGATACTTATTTTTTTATAGGACAAAACCTTTTATTTGATTGTAAAGTTGCCTATAAATATAATCTTATTATAAAGCGACTGTGGGATTGCATGATAGTAGAGCAACTATTGTATTTAGGATTCCCTAATAATATGATAGGGGCTTCTGAAGAAATTATACAAGAATATTCAGAAACTATAGATTCATGTGAAAATTGGAAAAATATGTCTGCCCCTCAAAAGAAAGCATATTTAGAGGTAAAGGCCCCTAATGTATATGATTTTATTTATAATTCTAGTGGAGTAGGATTAAAGGCTTTATGTAAAAGGTATCTAAATGAATATATGTCCAAAGAAGTCCGAGGACAGATTATTTATAAAGGATTAGTTACAGAAGTAATAGAATATGCAGCAGGAGATGTGAGACCTCTATACAGAATAATGCAAAAGCAACTATCTAGATTAAAAGAATTAGATATGGTGGCGGCAGCAAAAGTAGAATGTGAGTTTGTTCCTGTATGTGCATATTATGAATGGTGTGGTGTATATATGGATGTACCATTATGGCAACAAAAAATGAAAAAGGATAGAGAAAAGAGAGATACTGCTCTTAATGCTTTAAATAATTTCGTTGTTAATTTTGGTAATAATAAATTCATTGATTATGATACTCAATTAGAGTTATTTAGTGATGAATTACCCAGACCTAAAAGTAACATAAATTGGAATAGTCCTAAACAAGTAATTCCCTTTCTTACCTTATTAGGATTTAATTGTAAAGGTATTGACAAGAAAACTAAGGAAGAAAAAGACAGTCTTGATGCTTCAGTTTTAGCCCCACAAAAAGATATTAATCCGGAATTTTATGCAATTTATTTGGCATATTCAGAAGCCCAAAAAGTATGTAGTACTTATGGTCAAAACTATTTAAATGCTATAAATCCTTTAACCCATAGAATTCATACTGTTTTTAGGCAACTAGGCACTGATACTGGTAGACTTGCTTGTGGTGCTCAAGGACAAAATGCTTCTTTAGCAAAATTAAAAGGACTGCCCATTACTTCTCAAAAAGATCCTTCAAAAAAATGTGCATATCCACAATTACAAAATTTACCTGCTGATGAAATTACTAGAGCCTGTTTTTGTGCAGAACCTGGCAATTCTTGGATTTCTATAGATTATTGTGGACAAGAATCTGTATTAATGGCAGATTTTTCACAAGATACTGCTATGATGGATGTTTTTCTTAAAGGAGAAGATATGCATAGTACAGTTGCTTATATGATTTTTCCAAAAGAAATTCCCCGTGATACTAAAATTAAAGATATAAAAAAATTATATAAACACTTACGGCAAATTGCTAAAGGACCTGAGTTTTGTTTTGCATATGCAGGAAATGATAGCACTCTAGTAGCACAATATGGAATGTCCCCAGAAAAGGCTAAAGGAATTTATGATAATTATATGAAAGGTTTTCCAGGCATTGCTCAATTTCAAGAAAAACAAAAGAAATATGTAGTCAGTACTGGACATATTTTAATTTCACCCTTAACAGGACATAAGGCATTTTGGTGGGATTGGAAATATTGGAAACAAGTTCAAAGTTCTTATACTTCTGAATTTTGGGATGAATATAAATTATATCATAAAGGTACTGGAGATGATATTGCTAAGAGTGTAAGTTCTCATTTTAAAGCAAAAACTAAATGGGAAAAGAATGCTTGTAACAGTCCTTTACAGGGTAAGAAACCATTGCCCTGATTAAATTCCTTAAATTCGGTGAACCCTGTGATGGGAATACCGAGCCAAGCATTATAGTGATATAATGAAGGTGTAACGACTAGTGTAAGGAGACTAAAATATTTAGTTGGTAAAACACCAAGAAAAGGGAAAATATATTTGTATATTTGAAAATAATTTAGTATCTTGCAAAAGATACTAAATATATTTAATATGGAAACTAAAATTTGTAACAAATGTGGTAAAGAATTACCAATTTCAGAATTTGGATTAAATCCTATGAGTAAAGGAGGACATATTAATTATTGTAAAAGATGTGTTAGTAAAAATCCTCCTCCTGAATTTATTATCTGTTCTATATGTGGGCAGATAAAACCTTATTATGAATTTTCTATTGCCTCTAAAAGCAGATATGGAAGGATGTGGACCTGTAAAAAGTGTGTAAGTGCTCACACTTTTAATGAATTGAGAAATCTCAGGGATAGCATTGATTCAGAATATAGGAATAAAAGGTGTATCCAAAGAAATGAGAGTAAAAGAAGAAACTTTATTCATAATATGTGGAAAGCGGCTAAGAAAAGGGCTGAAAATAAAGGATTAGAATTTAATATTGAAGAATCCGACATTATTATTCCAAAGGTTTGTCCTATTCTAGAAGTACCTTTTATATATAGTACTAAAGGAGATTATAAATATACCCCTTCTTTAGACAGAATTGACAATACAAAAGGATATATTAAAGGAAACATTCAGGTTATTTCTAGTTTGGCTAACACTATGAAAAATGCTGCTTCTAAAGAAGAGTTACAAAAGTTTTGTACTAATATATTAAGATATAGTCTGAACACTATTGAAAAAGAAGATAGTGAACAAGAGGATAAAGAGCCTCTTGGATAACATATGAGTGGGGCTATTATCTTTAAGATATTTAATAGAATGATGTTTAATTGGGTCATAGAAAATGGTTACTTTAATAAAGTAAAATTTTGCATACCTGCCCATGATGAGATTAATATTGAATGTCCTAAAGAAATAGATGAAGTAGTAGCATCAAAGATTCATGCATGTATGGTAGAAGCTGCTAAACCTTTTTTACACACTTTAAATCTTGAGGCAGATATTTCAAGATTTAGTGTCTGTACTAAGAATTATTATCAAGATAATCAACTTTTGGCAAATGCAGGAGATATAGTTTGCATAAATGAAGATTCTTTTCATAATGTTACTAAAAATCAAAGATTGCCTATAAGCATTAAAGATAAAAGTAATTTTGATTCCAATGGTCCATTACCAACATATTGGATACATTAATAATAAAATTTATTAAATATGTATGTTGAAATTTTAGCAAAAAATTGTTGTATAGTTCATACAAAAGAAGGAGAATATTTACAGAGTTATAACTTCATTGTAGGATTTAAAAATTATGGAGTAATCATATTATATCCCCATTGGGATTATAGCGTCACTACAGCAAAACAAGTTAGTAAATGGTTAGGCTTTTCCACGAAAGAAATTAGACAAAAACTTAAAGAAGATATTATTAAATATGAAGAGTCAGAACCAAACATCTAATGTGGATCATCCTTCTCATTATAATCAAGGAAATATTGAATGTATAGATGCTATGCAAGCAGCCTATACAAAAGAAGAAGTAATTGCTTTTTGTAAATTAAATGCTTTCAAATATATATGGAGAGCAGGCAATAAAGGGGAAACTTTAGAGGATCTACAAAAAGCAGATTGGTATTTAGATAAAGCGATTGAATTGTTACAATAACTATGCAATATCCAAAAATACAAACTATATTTTTAAGGGATGAGCAAAATATAATTATCCCTGATAAATTTACTACACCTGAAATAGAATATCTTAAAAATAATTTATTTGAGTGTACTGAAAAAATAGATGGTACTAATATAAGAATTGAGGTTAATGGCACTGAAGTTACTATTAAAGGTAGGGCAGACAATTCCAATATACCTACTCATCTTGTAGAGTACTTACAAGAAATTTTTACTCCTGAGAAAGTATTAAAAGCATTAAATGTTGATCCCACTATAGGAATTATTGCTACAATATATGGGGAAGGTTATGGTTATAAAATACAAGCAGCGGGTCCTAACTATTTGAAAGATTCTGTAGGATTTATTTTATTTGATATAAATATAGGAAACAAATGGTGGCTAAAAAGAGAAGATTGTGAAAGTATAGCACAATCTCTTAATGTTCCTATAGTACCATTTGTGGGATATATGACTTTAAGTGAAGCAATTACTTTTGTAAAAAGTGGCTTCAAATCCTTTATAGCAGAAAATAAAGATTTTAATGCAGAAGGATTAGTACTTAAAACCCCTATGGGATTGTTAGATAGAAAGGGAGAAAGGCTTATTTATAAGTTAAAAACTTGTGACTTTAATAAATGGGATGCTGCTTATGGGAACAGTAAAGAACCTGTAATACAAATTCCTAATGAGAATTTAAATAAAGAATAATGAAAGAGTGGAAAACATCTGATTTTATTAAAGTGCTTAAGAGGAATGGATTTACATTAGAAAAAGGTAAAGGAAAAGGTTCCCATTCTTTATATATAAATGAAAATGGTAAAAGAATCAGTGTTCCATTAGAAATTAGAGCAGTAATTGCAAGAAGACTTATCAAAGAAAACAATCTAATTATATGATACAAAGTAATAGTAAAATTAAAACTGATCAAGATGCTCAACAATCTTTGCTTGCAGGTGTAAACACTTTGGCAAATATTGTTAAAACTACTTTAGGTCCTAAAGGGCGTACAGTAGTTTTATATTCTCCGGAAGGAAAAGCCTATACTACAAAAGATGGTGTATCTGTTGCCAGAAAAGTATTTAGTGAGGATATGTTTATTGATGCGGGTATTCAACTTGTAAGAGAGGCTACTGCTAAAACTGCTGAAAGTGCCGGAGATGGAACCACTACATCAACAATATTAGCACAATCCCTTATAAGTAATTGTGTTGAAAGTATTAACAAGGGCACATCTCCAATTAGTCTTAAACAAGGAATGGAAGAGGCCCTTAAAGATGTAACTAATCTACTTAAATCAAGATATTCTCAATATGTAGGTTTTAATGAAAAATCTTTAACTGATATTGCTACCATTTCTGCTAATAATGATAGTACTATTGGAAAAATTGTTGCAGAAGCCTTTATGCAAGCAGGAGAAGATGGTCAAGTATTATTTGATATGTCTTCTGATGAGACTACTTATGTAGAGTCTATAGATGGTATGCAGATAGACAGTCAATTAATTTCTCCTGCATTTATAAATAATCAAAGACTTCAGACTGCTGAATTTGAGGAAAAAGAGTATAAAGTTGCTATTCTTCTTATAGATGATGTCGTTAAAAATCTTAAAGATTTAGCACAATACATTCTTAACAGAACCATTAATCAACAAATACCTGTGGTAGTATTTGCTCAAGATTTTTCTAATGCTGTATTAAAGGAAATTATACAGAATAATGTTAGAAATAATGCTCAAGTATTACCTGTAAAGGCTGATGGATTTGGCATTGGTAAAACAGAATGTTTAAAAGATATTGCATCCATTACAGGTGCACAAATCTTTGATAGTGCTGTTAATGCAAGATATGAAGGACTTGGTGCTTGTAAGAAGATAATTGTATCTAAAGAGAAAACCATTATAGTACAAGCAGATTCAGTAACCTCTACAGTAAATGATAGGGTAGAGGCTTTGAAAACCAGAATTGCAGAGGAAAAAGAGTCTTTTAATAAAAAGAAACTCCAAGAAAGACTTGCTAAATTAGTAGGTAAAATGAGTATTATTCATGTAGGAGGTATTACAGAATCTATTGCAAAAGAAAAGTATGACAGGGTTGAAGATGCTGTTTATGCCACTAAAGCAGCAATAGAAGAAGGAGTTTCTCTTGGTGGAGGAGTAACTTATTATAATATTTATAAGAAACTCTTTAAAGACCCTGACCCTAATAATACCACTATTGCAGGATATAATATTGCCATAGAGGCTTTATTAGCACCATATAATCAATTATGCAAAAATTGCAACATTGATATGCCTATGTATAAATGTCCTGAAAATTGTACAGGGTATAATTTCTTAACAGGAGAATGGTGTGATATGCTTAGAGATGGTATTATAGATCCTACTAAAGTATTAAGGGTAGCATTTGAAAATGCTGTATCTATTGCAAGTCTTATAATAACTACCTCAGGAATTATAACACTTTAATAAATAAAGAGGGCTAATAACCCTCTTTATATTTTTATTTATGAAAAAAGCAGAAATAACTATTAGTAATACTCTTCATAAAACCATTACAGTAGAAATACCTGATAATTGTACAGATGTAGCAAAATATTGTCATAGTACTGCATTATCATTAGATAATCTTTTATTTATAAATAAAGAGTTTCTTAAAAAGATAAAACCTATATTAAAGGATGAGGAAGATCTGCAAATGATTGATATGTTAATGGAAGATTGCAGTAATTGGATTGAAGATGAATGTGAATATATAAAGGAATAATTATGATTACTAAAAAAGTTTGGAACTCCTTTACAGATAAATTCAGACAAACTGTATTGGAAACTGTTTATATGACAGAGATTACTTTTATGCCATCTCACCTAAGAGCATTAATTACTCCATATAAACATGATTTTAACCATGATCTTAGTGGTAAAAGATTACAAGAAATTCTTAAAGATTTAACTCTGAAGAATGATAATTTGTATATTGTAACAAGCCTCCCTGTGGAATATAATTAATTATGGAAGAGAATAAAAAGTTTGCATTGCAAATGCTACAAATAGCATTAAAGCAAGATTTAAATGACCCTTATTTTGGTCTATCTAAAGAGGAATATGAAGATTTTGATAAAGAATGTAGAAAAACTTTTGGAGTAGATTTTCACACTTATCTTGAGGAACAAAAGCAGGCTAATGATAATCCTAAAGTACAGTTCAAAAATGAATTAACTAATTGTGTGAATTTAAGAAATACTTTAGAATCTTCTCAAAAGGCATTACTTAGAGGATTATTTACTACTTATACAACCACTACAGAAGAAACACAATTAACTCTTCCTAGAGCATTAAATTGTATTTATATAGATGATAATAATGTACCTTCCTTAGTAAGTATAAAAGAACTCTCTTGGGAAATGGAGGAAGGAAAAGTGATGGATGTAACAGTTTTATGTGCAGATAATACTTCTTATAGTTTAGTGGTGTTGGATGTAGATTGGCTTGAGTTATGTAGAAAAATTTGGGAAGTAATGTATGAAAGTAACAGTTGAGAAAGTAACTTCTTGGAAAAGAGTCCTTAATGCTGCAAGAGAGACCGTGGGTAAAAATCCTCTTAATAAAGAACCTTCCGATAAATGGATTGATTCTATTTTATATGCAGAACATTCTCCTATTCGATTGGTAGAATATGATATTAAATTTGAAGGAATACCTAATTTTGTTGCTACCCATTTAGTCAGACATCATGAAGGGTGTGAAAAATTTGTTCAGTCCAATAGAGAAGATAGGGGAGGAAATGAACCTACTGCTGTTAATAGACTTACTCCTGTTAATATGAGTATGACTTGTAATGCTCAAGCACTTATTAATATATCTCGAAAAAGATTATGTAATTGTGCCTCAAAAGAAACTAGGGATGTTTGGAAAGAGGTTAAGAACCAAGTAGCATCTATAGACTCTTTAATGGCAAAACATATGGTAAGAGAATGTGTCTATAGAGGTTTCTGCCCTGAAATGAAATCTTGTGGGTTCACAACAAATGCCTTATTTATAGAAGAAAGGAATAAATATGTCTCACGAGTTAGATAATTTAATATTACCCAATAGATATGGTGATACTGTAAAATTACATTATTATAATACTATGAATGAAATAGAATATTATTCTATAGAGTTTGTAGATAATAATTATGGTGTAAGGGTGTCTCTAATTGAAAATAAACCTAATCACTTTTCTTTTATAGATTGGAGTGGGGGAAAGGGGTATTATTTGAATAGTACAATTAAAGATAAAATAATTAAAGATATTACATTTATTGAAGGATATGGATATTTAATAGGTGTATAAATTTTATAAGGGAACATACGTATAAATGTGTGTTCCCTTATTTTTTTTGTAATAAACATAAAATTAATTTTTTTAATGCTTGCATAAATCATTTTTTTTCATTATATTTGCATATAATTTTTACTTAAGCAAAAATGGGAAATAGATGTATAATTGTAACTAAGCAAATTAGAGACATAGCATCTACATTAAATGAGAATCCTAATATAGTGGCAAATTATATTGGAATATGGCAAACTAGAAACAATTCTTCAAGTATGCCTAGTGTAGATCAAATAAAATCTCTAATACAAGAATTTAAACAAACACAGGAGGGTTTTTCACCAGTAGTTCCTATCCTGTCAAAAGAAGCAGTTGCAGAAAGTGCTATGAGATTAAATAGTTTATTTACTCCTCAACAGTTATCTGCTAGAATTAAAAATGTTGCTCTTTTATTTTCAGATTCTATAGATAATTTATATGGAAAGAAAATTGAGGAGTTGAAGGAACAATTAAATAGAGAAGTAGATAACTATAAAAAACTTAAAATACTTAACAGGATTGCCTTGCTTGAAGATAATAAAGTCGGCAGAAATAATTTTGTAAAGAAATTTTTAAATATAGATGATGCTATTACTGCTGTAAAGGAAAACTTACAAAAAAGATTATCAGATGCCAATGCAGTAGAAGTTACTGATGAAAACCAAGAAAGGCTCGAATATATTAAAGACCAGTACCAAAAAATGATAGACAGCATAGATTACTTAATGGTACAGGCTCTTAGTGATATTGAAGCAAATGAAGGTATTAGAATAGTATTATCTCAAAGAGAAAATGCTACAAATAATATCCAACTTACAGGTACACTTATAAATGAAAATGAAGATGTTGAAGATAGTCTAGATGAAGAAAAGGCTGAAACAGGTAATTCAGGTTGGGCATTTAAACAAAGAGAAGCAGATCCTCATGATTCTTTAACACAAAATGTTAGAAAGGTATTAAGAAATATTCCTGTTGTTGGAGAAAATACTAAAGATGATTTAGGATTTCAAAAATATATAGATGCAGAGTATGCTTATGCTACAATATTAAATGCTTCTGTAAATATGATAGATGCTGATGATTTTTATCATGTAGAAAGAGACTCAGAAGGTAATAAATTGTTAGATGAAGATGGTGAAGAGATTGCTACCTATCCTCTTATTGATAAGTTGGCAGAAAGATACCCATGGATTGAGGCAGTTCAAAATTATTTATATTCAGATCCTTCATTAGCATCAGAATTTTATAGTGCATTTAGGATGGATTATATTCCTTATTATATGTATACCTCAGGTAAATTTGTACCTGTTAATAAAGAAATGTCCACTTCAAATTCCATAGATACTATTGTTAAGAATTATGAAGCAGGTAATACTTTATCTAAAGATTCTGTATATTCCTCTACTGGCAATATATCTAAAGAAAATGTTTCTAAGAACCTTTCTATTTTAGATGAACTTACAAATCATTATTCTTCTGATTCTTTTGATTCAGAAGACTATGCTAAATTAAAAGGAGTTTTAGAATCTTTGGGTATAAGTATAGAATCAGATCTTTCTACTTTCTTAAATATGGATGTGGAAGATGAAGAGACTGCCAAATCTAACTATCAAAAAGTATACAGATTGATCTATAATGCAAGAAGAATCCTTAATAATATAGAGGAACTTGAGCAAAATGAGCATTTAATAAATCATTTTAATACTGAATATACTAATATTGCTAAAATTGTGGGAGAAGTTACTACTTCTAATAGAAGTATGACTTTTAGACAAGGAGATAAAGATTATCCTTCTTATTCCACCCCTAATTATGCTACTACAGTATTTAAGAAACTACTTAGTCTTGATTCTAATAAGAGAAAGGCTGCATTTAATTTTTATAAGCAAACCCATTGGTTTTATAATGAGCATGGTTGGAGAAATTATATGTTAGAGGAGTTAGAAAATGATTCTGCTTTAATAGATACTTTAAGAAATGGTGATACAATAGTATATATGAATACTATTAGAAAAGAGGTAGAAGGAGATAATCCTTTGGAAACTGTCTCTGAAAGTGTATCTTATTCTGAATGGACTCCTACAGAAATTAGATCTGCTTTTATAAATGCTTATTTTTCTTTACAGAATAGTAATAGGTCTTCCCAACAGTATGCTTATTATAATTTCCCCATATTTGCAGACACTACTTGTGCAATGTTCTTTAAATTTACAAAATTTACAGATAATTATAAGGAGCACCTAATACCACTCCTTAGACAAGTAGTTTTCCAAGAATTTAGTAGACAAAAACTTGTACAGCAAAGAAAAGGGAATGCAGCAGAAATTGCTAATTTTGATAAAAATGGTAATAAATTCTTTTTCTTTAATGAGTTAAATACTTATTTAAGTCCTGTAGAAGAATCTGTTATTAGAGAGTACTATCAAAATATAATAGACACTACTACAGATGAAAATGTTAAAAATATTGCCACAGCAAGATTAAATGCTCTTCCTGCTGTCAAAGAGGGCACTACAAAGGCTTTGTATGGAGATGTTATAAAAGCATATAGAATTAAACAAAATGTAAATGCTATAAATGCAATTACAGACACAGCATTAAATGATATTATAAATAAACAATTTCTTGCTTTCTTAGAAAATGCTACAAATGATGGCAGTATAGAAGTGATAAGAAATAATCTTATGAATAGTAAGATTATACCAACAAATGAGGGTAATAATGCTGATGGGGCATTATATGATACTGTTCAAGAGGCTCTTGAAGAATACTTTTGGAATAATACTTTTATGCAAACTCAAATTATAGAGTTGATGACTGTAGATCCTGCATATTATAAATTTGATGGGGGAGTGGATTTTCAAAAAAGATTCAAAGAGGTATATGCTTCAGGAAGAAAATTAAATACTAACTCTAAATATGGTAGAACTAATGAAAGAGTTATTTATCTGAAAGACAGAATCACAGTATCTAGAAACTTTAATAAAATTAGAGATTTATTTGACCAGGCTGTAAAAGAACATAAACTTACTTCTGCTCAGAGAAATGAAATTCTTGCTAAATTTGAAGAAATAAATAATGCAGATGCTCAAGCATTTAGAAGTTTAGATTCAATGAGGGCAGTGCTTGATATGTCTAATGGCTGGACTTCTCAAATGGAGGAAGCATATAATAGTATTACTTCAGGTAATTGGAATCCTAATAATTTTTCAGTATTATGGCAAACTATCAAACCTTTCTTATATACTGTTATTGCAAAAGATGATGGTGTTGGTGGGAGAATGCTAATACCTCATCAGAATAAAAACTCTGAGTTTTTACTACTTGCTGCCTATGATATAGTAAATAATGCTACAGCAGGATTTTCTAAAATGAGAGCATTAAATAAATTTATGCAAGACCATCAGATAGATGTGGTCATGTATGAATCCGCAGTAAAAGCAGGTAATCAAAATCCTATAGATATAAATATAGATTTACATAAAATACAGAATATAGAAGCCTCTAAATGGCAACAGATAGAAGATGCTGCTAAAAAGCTTTTAGGCAATAAATATAAAGAGGGTAGAAATAAAACTAATTTTCAAGCAGGTACTAAAGAACTACTTAATAGTAAGAAATGGTCTCAAGAAGATTATGATTCTATAATGGATTTTGTAGAACCCTCTGAAGAAAGAGTACTTGAAATTTTACAAAATTCCTGTTTTAAGGAAGACGGTTCTGAAAACTTAGAAACTATTCATATATTCCCTTATTCAGATTATATGATTTCTACTCCCACACCTGAACATTGGATAGATAATAGGGTGGTAGATGGCTCTCAAAAAAGAAATCTTATTATATCAGATTTACCTAATGACTCTGGGTTTAGGGTAAATGTTGCAGGGCATTCTATGACTAAACAGGAGGTGATGAATTTATATAATTCTCTTTACATTGAAAATCTTTTGGATGATTATGAAAGAGTAGCAAAAGAGGTGGGTGATGTAAAATCTTTACAGGAAAGCCTGTTACAACAAATAAAAGGTAATCCTAAATATTCAAGAGATTTTATGAATATGCTTGCTCTTAAAAAGGTGGGCAATACAGCAGATTTTACCATTCCATTAGACTTCCCCTCTGTCAGAAATAAAATTGCTGAACTTATATTATCTAAATATAAAAATGGTGTAACTAAACAAAAGGCAAAAGGTGGCAGTTGTATTCTTGTAGCAGATACCGAAAATAAACTTAATATAGTATTTAATGAAGATGGGTCTGTTAAAGGATTTGAATGTTTACTTCCTGCTTGGAGTAGAGAATTATATGAAGATTATTTAATAACTAAGAAAGAAGGAGATAGAGAGTGGGAAGAATTAGATTTTGAAAAACTACAAAAAGAAGCACCAGAACTTCTTGAAATGAGTGGTATAAGAATCCCTACAGAGGATAAATATTCTATTACTCCTTTAATTGTAAAAGGATTTTTACCTGTTCAAAGTGGTAGTGCAGTGATGCTTCCAGCAGATGTAACTACTATAGTTGGATGTGACTTTGACGTTAAACATTCTTATTGATGTCAAATTAAAAATAAACTGTGTTAATTACTGGAAAACCTGACCGGATAATGCTGAAGGCAACCAGTAGCCAAGCAGACTGAAATGTCTGAAGGTTCAACGACTAAATCAAATCATATATAAAAACATACGTTAATCGTTATGAAAACTAAAACAACTAAAGAAAGTAGAAATTTACTTATTGCAATGTTATTGGGAGATGGTACAATATCTAATAACTTTGTATTTAAGATAGCTCATTGTTCAGAACAAAAAGATTATTTAGAATGGAAAATTAAACAACTAAATAATCATGGTATAAGGAATAATGGAGTAAAATCCTATATAAAAACAAAAGGATTTAATATAGGAGTTCCTGTATATTATACCCAATTAAATATTATTCCTTTTATACAAGTACTTAGAAAGGTTTTTTATAAAGAAAAGAAGATAATAGGAAACAGAAAACTTCTTAATAGATTAGATACTATGGGAATTGCAATATGGTATATGGATGATGGAAATATTAATATCAGAAAAGATAAAAATGGCAGACCTATGGGATTTTATATTAGAATTTCTGCTTGTGAGCCTAAACAAGAAGTACAAATAATAATAGATTATTTTAAAGAAGTTTGGGGAATCAATTTTTATATGTTTCATGAAGGTAAAAAAGAAGACAGTTATTCTTTATGTTGTGGAACAAAGGAAGGATTAAAATTTATTTCTTTAGTTAAACCTTATGTAGAACAAGTACCATCAATGCTACATAAGATACAATATGATTTGAGTCAGAGACATAGAAGTCTTTGATTGTACTCTTTTAGAGGAAATGCACAGCAAATCTTTATAAGATTTGAAGATATAGTCTCATCTTTATGGAAACATAAAGTTAAGAAGATGGACAAGATGTACATTAGAGTGTATAATTTTGAAAGAAATGAAAATGGAAAACTTCAAAAAGTTCAATATGATTATACCTCTACCCCTGAACAACAATCAAGAGCAGCAAGAGATAATGCTTTGCTTGATATAGAATTAGGAATACTTAGAAATAAGCAAGTAGATGAAGCACTATTTAATCCTGGTAGTTTTGATGAAATAAAGAAAGAAGCAAGAATAGATCAAATTTTAAGTGATACTGCTAGTAATGGTAGATCTTTGTTGAATATTTGGATAGATGAGCATGAATTAGACTATAAAGATATTAATAGTGTTTTAAAAAGTATATTTGAGGCAGATTTAGATGAATTAAAATCTTTTGTTGATAGGTTTTCAGAAAAAAGGAGTCTTACTTCTATTGATACTTTTATATATAATCATCAGCAGAATATGGCAGGTGCAGCTCTTATTGGTATGTATGCTAATAATACTACAGGACAGGCCAAATTTCAAACCACTAACCTGGCAATAAATGATGCTTATACTTTTCAACTTAATGGTAGGGAAATAAAAAGTTTGCATGATATTTATTCTACTAAAAATGGAGTAACAGAAAGAATATCAAAAAGATGTGCTTATTTTTCTGCTGCTTCTGTAGATAATGTTAAAGATCCTTGCTTAAGAAAGATTGGGCAAAATACCAATACTGCCTTCATTACAGGATTAATGTTAAGGGCAGGCATGGATGTTAGAGAAATATCATTATTATTTAATCAACCTTTTATCAAATATGGTATAGATTCTTCAGGTACTGTACCCTCGGCTAAAGCAATTTCTAAATATATAGAGAAATTGAATGAAAGATTTGGTACTTCTGTAGATCCTAAAAAACTTACAGCAGGATTAAAAAACTATCCTTTTACAACAGAAGAATTGGCTGAAAATATAATATTGGCAAATAGATATAGTAAGATTGATGATAGAGATATTGAAGCAATGCCTATAGGAGAAAAAACAAAATATGTTCAAAACAACACAAGGGCATTATTATTATTTAATAGGATTCATAATCTTGCCAAACAATTTAGAGGGGCTGTAGGTATTTCCAGAGCAGACTCCCCAAATGGTGCTATTAGTAATGAATTGCATTTGGCAAATAAGCAGATTGACAGAATTGATCAATTTATGGCAAATGCTTCAAAAAATGATTGGGGAATTGATAATATTCAAGATATTATGAGAAATGGTGTATTGTCTTTAGGAGATTCTAAAGAAATTATCAGGCAAAAACTACATTCTGAAAATATTAAAGTTCCTAGGTTACAGGCATTTTACTCTTTGGGTATTGATTTACCTATGCAGGTAATATCTAAATATTTTATATCTCAATCTCCTATATGCCAATATATCACAAAGAAGATAAGTTCAGAATTGAAATATCCTTTAAGTGATAGGGATATGAAAGTTCTCTATAATGATTTTACTACTTACATATTAAGTGGTACTAAATTATTTGGAGACAGTGAAACAGGAACTTTTGAGGAAAAAAGAGATTATTACTTGTACCAATACCCTCAAAAATTCATAACATTGCTTAAAAATAATCCTCAATTATTTGCTTCTTCTGCTCTTAATAATCTTAGAGTAGTCAATGGTGAAATAGTTATGGAGAAAAGTGGTAAAGTAACTCCTGCTTTAAGAGATGCTGTTACTACAGGATTTGATTCTTTATTATTTGGTTCAGATCCTTTAGGAAACCAAATAGCATTTGATTTGTTTATGTATTCTTACTATAATGAAGGATTCATATTTAGACATAATAGTTTTGGCACATTCTTTAGTGCAGCATTCCTTTCATCTTTTGATGAGGTAATGGATACTTTAAGAGAAGTTCCTGACAGTTCTAATATGAATAACTTTATGGAACAATGGATAGCACAGGCAGATAATCAGTATAAATTTCCTTTAGTACAGGAGGGTGTTGAAGAAATTAATGATTCTACCATATCTATAAAGAACAATTCGGTACCAATAAATACAAATTATTTGCTTGGTGAGAATCAAAATACTCCTTATATGTATATATCTTATAAGAATAATTTATATACACATACTGGAAATAGTGAAACCGGGGCAATATATTCTAAAGTAGGATTAATAAATGCAGGACCAACATTAGGAAAACTGCATAAGTTTAACGCTAATGCTTCAGCAGCAGATATTACAAGTCATAATCCTTCAGAAGAACAAGTTAAAAACTTGAAAGATTTTAATGCTGCCTCTTACAGGCAGGCACAATCTCAAAATAGAGATACTGAAGGTACATATAATAATGTAGAAAATATTGAAGATGTAGAACTTTCAAATGCAGATGTTACAGATATTGTAGACAATATGGATATAGATGCAATATTTGATAATATAAATATGGATGATTTGGATTCTATATTTGATAGTTTTGAAAATGTTAATATTGATGACTATAATATAGAAGACGGACAACAAACCTTAAAAAATAATGGAGAACTACCTTTATGCTAATAAATTATGAGTAACTTATCATGTACATTTACCCCTAAAAAGGGGAAAAATTTAATGAATAAATTAAGAAATCAATATGGATATAATGTTGCAAAGGAAGCAATGCTTAAAGGTGCACTTAATCCTAAATTTCTTAATGACTTTGGACACTCCCTGGTATTTGATACTGAGGGAGTGCCCTCTTTTGAATCTTTTATAGCACTTCCTTATGTTCAAGATCATTTTATTGGTAGGGGTAATATTCTAAAGTCACTGAATAAAACTCCTAAAATAGTAGAAGATACTATTGATAATTATAAGGCAGTAATGCAAGAGGCATTTAACTTTAATACTAAAGGGGAATATAAAGATTCATATATTGCACAAGTTGGATATACAGAAGATGGTAAATTAAAATTATCATATAATTATAAAACAGAAGATAATTTCAATGCCTTTACCAGAGAATACAGGCAATTACAACTTAATGAAAAACTTGCTACATTATTTGCTCCTTTGGGGGTTACTGTAGGTGAATTAAATAAAGTTGAGGTTGCAGCAGGTAGAGTAGGTTCTACAGATTTTTCTGTAGTAGATCGACTGGCACAGGACTTTTCATCAGTAATTAAAGTGGCTAATAATAGAGAAGGGGCTCAGGCTGTCAGCGAAGAATTTGCTCATCTTATTATAGGCAGTATGAAAGATAATCCTTTAATTAAAAGGTCTCTTAACTATTTGGAAAATTCTTTGGATGCTGTAAAGGCTATTTTAGGTAATGACTATGAGGATGTAGTAAAAGCATATAATAATGATATGTCTCTTGTAGCAGAAGAGGCTTTGGGTCACGTTCTGCAAGAGAATCTAATTAACCTTACTACAGGAGTACCATTATTTAATAGAACTGTTAATAATATACATCAACAATTTAAAGGGTATAATGAAAATGATGTAGAACAAGCAGTCGCTGAAGTAAACCAAATGATGTCAGACATTGCTAAAAGTGTAATTGATAATTCTTTACCTATTACAAGAGAAAAAATACTTAACAGCAGAAGACAAGTTAAATTAAATGCTTTATCCAATAGAGTACAAAGAAATATTGACATTTTAAATAAAGCAAAGCAAGTAGAAATAAAGCGTTTCAGAATAAGCAAAGAAGGTAAAATAAAAGATTTTGCACAAGATAATATTGATATTATTAATAGTGCAGGATTAAATGAAATTGAAAGCACATTGGCTTTAAATAAATATGCTTACAAAGCATTAAAAGAAATGAAACAATGTGGTAATATTCTTACTTCTATTAATTCTCTACCGGTAGAGGAAATGTTTGGTGCTCTCCGATATGTAAAAAATTATATTGCTTCTTATGGTAACTTTATAGATCAAGTGAATACTATGTTACAAGCCAATAAAGAAGAAGCAACTGAAGAAGACGTAGATAATCCGGGATTTGATGAATTAAAGACTACTATAAATGAGATGGCAGCCTTATCTAGAGAACTTACCACCTTGTATACTCAAAAAGCATATAGAGCCTTCTGTGATTTTCTAAAACCTTACTTGGGAGATACCGTTATTCAAAGAATGAAAGGATCTAAAGGTACAGAATTAACTGTAGAAGAATTACTTAATTCTGCTGATAAAGATATATCTTTCTTCGATAGATGGTTAGATGCTATGGGAGATTCTTCAGATATATTGCTTCAAATGTTTGATCAAGTAGTTAAACAAACAAAAGATCAAGCAAGAATGAAAACTATGGATTCTATAAGACAAATAACAGCATTAAGACAGGAAGCAGAAGAGGCAGGAATTACTTCATTTGAATGGATGTTTGAAAAAGATGCTGAAGGCAATATGAGTGGGGATTATATAAGAGCAGTAAATTATGCAGAGTTTTATAGACAATATGCTGAGTTTACCAAAGTCCTTAACGAAAAATACGGTAAAAATCCTAGTGGAGATGATGCTGTAGCAAAACTTGCAGAAAGAGAGCAGTGGTTAAAGGAAAATGCCATGTCTACTTTTGGTAAGCCTATTCCTAACAGTTGGAAATGGAAAAATAAAGATTATGAGAATCTTTCAGATAAACAGAAAGAAATACTTGAAAAATTTTTAAAGATAAAAGAAAACCTTGAATTATCTTTTCCGAATGATAAGATTAACACATTTAGGGCAATACAGATACGAAAAAATGTGTCTCAAAGAATCCTTGACGCAGGGCTATCTCCTACTGCTATATTCAATAACTTAAAAGAATACTATTCTCAAACTTTTCTTGATAAAATTGATGATGACCAAACTTTTGGTCAGGCAAGTAGAGGAGGTATGACGGACTTTGAAGGCCATGAATATATGACTTTGCCTATTTTATATAATAATAGATTAGAGAATCCGAATGAATTAAGTACAGATGTGTTTGCTACTTTAATGCAATATGCTTATATGGCAAATAATTATGAGGCTATGGACAAAGTAGTAGATGCACTTGAAACAGGAAGAAGTCTTGTGAAAGAAAATAGACAGATAAAGAAGACCAGAGGGAACTTACCTGTAATAGAAAAAGTAAATACTGCTGTCGGTAAATATGCTACAAATCTTATTTCTGAAGGTACTAATATTGAACATAAATTAGATGATTTCTTTGAAAGTCAAGTGTATGGTAGATATTTAAAAGATTCAGGAGCATTTGAGATACTTGGTAAACAAGTTAATAAAAATAAATTAGTTAGTTTTATATTAAATAGATCTTCTTTTATACAATTAGGATTTAATTGGTTAGCAAATACTGCCAATATATTGACAGGTACCTGTATGCAAAATATAGAAGTAGCAGCAGGAGAATATTTTAATCCTAGAGAACTTGCCTCAGCAGATGCAGAATATTTTAAATTATTAGGAGAGTTTGTACCTGAAATAGGCAGTAGAACCAAAGAAAGTAAACTTGCTCTATTTGATGAACTAATTGATTTTAAAGGGAATTTTAGAGGAAGAATTGCTTCTGTACAAAAGAAAAATTGGCTGCAAAGAATTTTTGGAGAAAATATTGCATTTATAGGACAAGATGGGGGAGACCATTGGTTATATAACAGAACTGCTATTGCTATGGCTAAAAAGACTAAAGTCATTGTGCCAGGTAAGGGGGAAATGTCTTTATGGGATGCTCTTGAGATAGTAGATAGTGTTGGATATAAGAAAATGATTTTACCTAAAGGAACTACAACAACTGACGGTAAAGAGTTCTCCATTACTAAATTTGGCAGACAAGTAATGCATGTGAACCAGTCTTTATTTGGTATTTATAATGAGGAAGACTCCAACGCTGCTAATAGAGTTATCATGGGCAGATTGCTCCAACAATATAGAAAATGGATTAAACCACAATATAATAAAAGATTTCAGGCAGCACAACAAAGTCTTACTATGGATGGTAAAATTGAAGAAGGCTATTATAGAACCTTTTTAAGAATTGGTACAGAAATTGCCAAAGGACAAGTTTCAATAGATCAAGCATGGTCAGAAATGACTGATTCTGAAAAAGCCAATGTAAAAAGAGCCTTTACAGAAATAATACAATTCTTAGGAGTTTGGGCACTTGTAAATCTTCTTGATTGGCCAGACGATAAAGATAGACCTTGGGCTATAAAAATGGCAGAGTATTGTGCAAGAAGATTACAGCATGAATTGGGAGGTCTCACTCCGTCTTTAAATATGGCACAAGAAATGCTTAAAAATGTGAAGAATCCTGTGCCGTCTTCTCAAATAGGAATTGATGCTATTAATCTTATTGGTAGTATGGTAGATCCTAGAGATTGGACTGATGAAATACAATCAGGACCATACAAAGGATTGAGTACCCTTGAAAAAAATGTACTTAAATCTCCATTAAGAGGTGTGGCACAATATAAACAAATAAAGAAATTCTCTAAAGATATTGATACAAGTATTCAATATTATTCTAGACCTTACTAAACAAAAATAACGGATTAAGGAATTAGCCTTAGTCCGTTATTTTTTTTGCTTTAACCACAATAGAGTAGATGCTCTTTTTCTTCTGTACTCATATTGTCAAATTGTTCTTTACTAATGCCCTTATAGGTTAATAAATCTTTTTGTTCCTGTGTCAAATTATCATAGTTATATTTTTTAGTATAATAATTTTTAATACTATTAAATTCTTCATCTGCAAATAAAGTCCCAACAAAAGCATCATTTTCTTGCATCTTTTTTAATTCTACTTTTGAATGGCTTAATGCTCCTAAAGTTTTATTAAAATCATTTAGTATTTTTTTAATTTCGCCAGTACTTTTAAATTCTATATAACCCTGTCCTTTATAAGGAGTATCTGTCGCAATTCCTCTAAGTTCTGGATGTTCACTAATAAATTTTTCAGCACTACTTTTGTTTCCAAGATTCATCTTTTCTCCAACTCTATTTGCTAAAAATGCTGTTTTAGCACCATTAATAGTTGTCCATTTAACATTTAAACCTTTATAAGGATGTGATAATTTTTCTTGCAAGGCTTTAATACTGTCTACACCAAAATAATTCAACATTTCTACTATATAATTCTCAGCATCTTGTATGTATTTATAAAGTGCTTGAGCATGCTCATTTTCAGAAGCAGTCCTGTATCTAATATCATTATTATTACTATCAAAAGTACCTATGTTAGAATCCGCTGATTTTATTTGGTTTGGATTTGTAACATTTCCAGCAGCCAAATAACTATCATCATTTAAACCTTTATTTAGTAATTCCTGATAATTTTCTTCTGAAAAATTATCCTTCAGAGTTTTTAACTTTCCTAATATTAAACCTCCATCATAAGTTTCATTGGTAGCATAATATTCCATAGAATTTACATCATTTAATAATGGTGTTCTCATATTTATAAACAAAGGCATCATTATTAGATTTTTATCATTTTGATTTGAATAAAATACTATTTTTTGTGCTTCTGTGTTTGCAAACCAAAATGCTTTGCCACTTTGTGTTTTATTTAGATCAAATATAGTAATGCCTGGAGTAATTGTCCCATGATAGACTATCAAAGGTTCTCCATTTTCATCTACTACTTTTGAAGCATTTGTAGGGTCATTTTCCCAATCACCAAACCAATCTTTAAATGCTTTTGTTCTTACTTGAGCATATTGTCTTTTTGTAAGATTTGAAGGTTTACCATTAGGTGCAAGTAATTTTCCCTCCTTATCTCTTGGAGCGTTTTTTAAGATTTCTTCATACTCTCTTTCATACTGTGTCTTAGATGTAAATGAAGTATTTTTACTATTTATTTTAGCATTTTTATAATTACCTCTGGCAATATTATAAAAAGTTTTATTAATTACTCTAGATTTACCATATAAAGTTTGTACAAAATGCTTTAACTTTCTGAATATTCTAGTTATAGCATTTATATTAGGATCCTCTTCATATTGAATATACTTTCTAAAGTCTTCTGCAAGATCTTCTTCTAATTCATTATTAGATTTTTCACCATATTTGGTCTGTGCTGCTTTATATAAAGAATCTAATTCTTGTTCTGATAAAATAGTTTGAGTTACAGTATGAAAAGCCTCATGATACAAAGTACCTTGAGCAGCACCTTTATAGATAGTAATAATACCATTTTTAAATTGTCCCCAAGCATATTCAGGATTTTCAGAATTAGCAACCTTTATTATGCTTTCCACTAACTGTAATCTATCACTAGTAGTAAATTGAGGTAATACCTTTTCTAACCATTTCATTTCTGCCTGTTGATTCCATTTAACATAAGACTCTGCATTATTTTCTTTTCTATATTTAGGAGTTAAATCAGATAACAATTCTTTTTCAGACTTTTTAAAGGTTTTTGTTTTGGCAGAATATGCTTGCTGAAGAATTTCCATTTGCTCCTTAGCAGAATGCCCTTTAAATACTGCCTGTTTAAGTTCATCAGATAATTTACTCCAAATCTTTTTATATAAAGGATTTTGTAAAATACCTGATTCTTTTGCTTGTGTTTCCAAATCTTTAACAGTTTCTTTAGGGGTTTCTACTGTAGTAGTTTCTGTAGATTGCTGTGTGGCCTCATTTACAGAAGCAGTTGTTGATGCAGATACAGAAGATTGTGTAGGAGTAACTTCCTTTACAAATTGTCTTGTCATAGCATTAAACATCCCCCAAGGAGTTCTGTATGGTTCAGACATTTTAACTTGTTTATTTAGCCCATAGGCATAGGCAGCCATAGTTGCAGCATTTAGGTTCAACTTGCCTGTAGCAGGATCATGCACATAAGCAATTTTAGTCTTACCATCCTGTCTATATTGTATAGTTTCCCAATTAGAAGTATCTATAGCAAGCCTTTGGTCCCCATAATAAAAATTAAAGAAAGACGTGTTTGCAGGACCTACTATATTAGTTGTAGAAATTCCTGTACTTTTAGGACTACTTGCTTTCATCTCTTCAAATACCCCTTGCTGATTTTTTTGTATAGGATTTATAGTAAACCAGTTACTCAATGTTGAAGTTTGGCCTGGTAATACATCTGTATCCACTACATCAGCAAGCATATCATTATAGTCATTTCCATTATATTTTTGATTTATGCGCATTAGACTCATTTGGTATCTAATACCATTATTTGCAAAATAATTCATAATATCATTGACTATATTAGGAATATTTTCAGGATTTCTAGATATGTCTTTCAATATAATCTCCCATTTACCTTCTTTATTTTTAATAGAAAGTTTTAACTCATTACTATTTACAGTAATAAAGAATTTAGAACCTACAAGTTCTTCTAAAGATTGTCTTACTTTAGCAACGTCTCTACTTGAGTTTGCTGTAGTTAAAGTAAATATTTTAGACAATACATCTCTAATAGAATTATTTATAGGAGTATTCTCATTGGTAATGATTCTCATAGTAACTGGCACTGCTACAAATTTATTTCTCGTACTAGGATTTTGGGTACTGATTAATACATAGGGTTGTCCATTTCTTACAGATAGAGGTTGTAATATAGATTTTTCAGGAGCAGTACTTTGTCTCATTCTAGGATTGATAACTACTCTTACTTGTCCTGATCTGGTTACAGCTCCTATACCAAACATAAAAGGCTGCTGAGTTTTATTACCCTGAGAATCCATTTTAGTAAATATTTCTCTAACAGTAGAATATACTTCAGGTAAAGAATACATAACCTTACCAATCATCCATTTATTAAGATGAGAGGTAACATTAGGCACAGTTCCTTTAGTTTCATATTCAGATTTTAAATAATCTGTAAATTCTTTTAATCCTGTATAAGTTCCAAATGTAGCATCTAAACCTTCTACAGGTAAATTACCTAATACATTACCGTCTTTATCTGCAATAAGAATAACGAATGTTCCTGCTTTCTCATTTAATGCAGGGTCTGTAGTAAAGTGAATTTCTTCATTTTTACTTAAAAGACCACTATCTACTCTATTCCAAGCACCTTTTTCTTCTAAATATTCTCCAACTGCTTGAATATACTTTATTTGTGCTTCAGTGTAATTTTGATACCCAGGAGTACCTACCAGTTTATAATATGGTGTTAAAGGTGTCGTAGATGCTTCAGAGATATGAATAGGTAATCTTGATTGAATAGGTGCCCAGTATTGTTTAGATGTATTAGAAGATTGACCTACAAGAGAATTATCATTTTCTTTCTTAATATCATCATCTGCTTTAGGAGCATTTTCTACAGGATTAGAAGGATTATAATTTTGAACTTCCTTATTATGGTCATTATAATACTGTGAAATATATAAATCTATCTCTGATGCTGCTTTTTGCAATTTATTATAATTTTCATCATTTAATAGAATTTTTAGTACATCTGCAAGAGATTGCCCTTTATTTACTCCCTCTTTTACTTTAGAAAATACATTTTGCAAGGCTTGCATTAAATCAGAATCACTACTATCTAAATCAATAAGATTTGCTAACTCTAATGTTTCATTACTTATAGCAGGAGTTTCTGTTGAATTTTCTGCACTATTAATAGCATCGTCCACTACTGTAGTTTCATCATTTCCTGAAGATTCAGTCTCTGCTGCTTTTGCCTCTGCAAATGCTTCTTCATTAATATTATCCATAGCAGCATCTTCCCTACTTATTGCATCTTTTGCATAATTTAAATAGGTTTTTGCCTTATTCAATCTTTCTTCCAAGATATACATTATTTCCTCATTTGACCTATTAATCAAAGAAGGATCTTCTTCATCATATAAATTATTAGGATCATTATATAATTCACTGTTAAAATTATATAAATCCCTCTCTGAAGTTATTTTATTTAATAATACAGCAACATCTTTTTTGATTTGAGCATCTATTCCATGGGCATTATTTAGTGCTCTAATTATTCTTTCTTTTTTACTATTTAAAACCTCTAATTGCTCTAGTCTTTCAATCTGTTCACTATAGTCATGGCTTTCATCTTGACCTTTTTCCAGAGTATCTATTAAGTCTCTTACACTATTATCATTTACAACAGAATCAAAATCTTCATCCATCTGATCTACTAAATTTTCTGCTGCTTTTACCTCTGTTTTTTGTTTAACTTTATCTTCCCTTTTCTTTCTATTAGCTAAAATGCTAGAAGGGTTGCTCATATATTCTTTATATCTTTGATTAAACTGTTCAGCAGCAATAGCCATCTTAGTCAGATCTTGAATATCTTTAAACAATTTATCTGCTTGTGCATAATTCAAATGCCCCTGTGCCAAAGTTTCAAATAATTCAAAACTTTGTTCTCCAAAAAGATCTTTTACAAATTTACTAAAATCTTCATTTTGCATAAAAGTAGCCAATGCTAATGGAGACTTCATAGTTTTTAATTGCTGTATAAATTGAATCCTTTGATTAAGACCTCCTAAAGTTTGTAATGCCTCTTGATATTTAGGATCTGAAGTTCTAGAAGGATTCTCAGATATTTGTAAAGACGCTTGCTGGTCTTCTATTTCTTTTTCCAAAGCATTTTTGTACTCATTTAGTCCCGTCAAATAATCATTAAATAGAGGATCATTTTCTTTTTTAAGTTCTCCAAATCTATCATTAAATCTTCCTAATTTCCAATGTAACCATGCTAATTCTTCTACCTGACTTTCATCTGCTTTAGGAGATTCTCCCACTGCACTTCTTACTAATTGAACAGAGTTTTCATAGTCTTCTATGTTTTTAAGAATTTTGTCTCTCTTTTTAGCAAGTTCTTGCCTCATAGTAGTCCTACCCTCTTCGGTTTCATACATATAAGTGCCATCTGTATTTCTCCATCCCCCGATAGGATTATCTACACCCTCATCAGTTTTACTTGTATAAAGAGCAATTCTTTGTAGGTCTTCATCAGACATATTTTCAAAGTCTTTATTTACCAAATCTTTTAAATCCTGTAAATGACCTACTCTTGCATATGCTGCTATTGCTGCAAAATCATCATTATCTTCTGCATTTTTATATTCAAAAGCATTATGTTCAGCAACCCAGCCTTCCATAGCATCTGTAAAAGTCTGACTTTGTACAAAATAATCTTTTTGATTTTGTACTTTATCAGCATATTTATTCATTATGCTTGTTGCTCTGTTTCCTATGATATTTCTCTCCCTATTCAAAGAGGCTTCTCCAAATATACCTCCTGACAGTCCTATGAATTTATCTCTCCCTAAATAAGTATTGGCACTGGCATTATTTACTCTACCAAAAGTGGGCATACCTAATAATCCGGTCATTGCCCCTATAAAACCCTCTTCCCACCTATCAGCATTACCATAAGTATTTACAAAACCCTGTCCAAGAGAGGTTAAAAAATCTGAAGTTTTTATTTGAGAGTCAGGATTTATAAGAGCATCATAATAAGCATCAGGAGAATCAGGAGTATTATATACTCTGAAGGTCTCAGTAATAGCGGCTTGTCCCATTTCTTCAACAGGTCCTTCACGTAAGGCTATTTTAATTCCCCCTTTAGCAGCATCTTTTATAGTAAAATCTTTCCAAACATTTTTGCCATTCTCAGTTACTATTCTTCCTGCTAAAAGTTTCTTTTCAGTATCTGCTAAATCTCTGGCTGCCCTCTTAAAACCTTGAGAATACATTTTACCCAAAGTTTTAAAATTAGTGCCAAATAACAAAGGAATATTAGCCAATAAAATTCCTGCTCCCATAGAATCTGCTCTATGATTTAAATCTGCCAGTTGTTTTTCATATTCTGCATCCAATTCTTGAAGTCTCTTTTCTGCCAATGCTTTATTTACATTGTACATTGAATTTACTTCTAAATCAGCAGGACCTATACTATTTATTATTTCCTGTCTGGCTCTTTCATAATTAGCATTTAATTTAGGTAATTCTGCATTTTCATAATCCATTGCACCATTATTGGCTTCTATTCTACCCTCATTAACAGCAGATAATAAAGAACCTGTTATTTCCCCTGCAAGAGCAGGCATTTTTAATACTTGTAAAGGTGCTGCCCATAATTTACCGGAATAAAATGCTCCAACAGTAAATCCCATATTTTTTATGAATGAATCTGCCCAAAAATTAACAGTATTCATTCTCATATACCAAGGCTTATTATTTTCTTCTTCAGTATAATAATTAGGCATCCACTCTTCTGAAGCCTTATTTATTGCAGCCATAGCATTACTAACATCATTATCCCATAAACCTGAGAATCTTTGTTCTGATATGGCAGTACCAATACCATAGACTAAACCTATAGTACCATCAACAAATGTAGTTCCTGCAAGAACTCCAGCTTTACCTATACCTGCTGCTAATTTAGCAATACCCGGTTGATTCTTTGCTCTAATATCTCCTAAATGATTTACTTCATCTCCTGTTGCATAATTGTTGTCATATCTACTTTCACCCCAATTATCTAAACCCACATTAACAAGAGATTCTATGCCACTTACATTTTCTGCCCCATAAGCAGATGGACCATTACCATATAATCTTCCCATACCCTCTGTTACAGGAACTTGTGATAGATCATTTTGTTCCTGTAATTGAGAATATGTTTGTGGTCCCATTTTAGTTATATCTATAAATTCTGCCATATTAATATGCTATTGGTGTATATTTAGATGGTTCTGTTTTATTAACAAATCCTATTTGTGCTTGATATTGGTAGGCCTCACTTAGGAATTGATTCATTGCAGCCTGATATTGTGCAATTTCTTCTTCAGTTAGGTCAGTGTTTGTTAATTCATATGTTTGAGTATCAGGATTCCATTTTAATGCTTTTCCGGATGTTAATGCTTCTGCATATTTATATGCTCCTTGAACACGAATATCTCTTCTTGTTTCTGCTGTAGGATTTATTCCTGTAGGCATTATATATTCTTGCGTTCCATCAGGACCTTGAACTTTTAAAGTAGTACCATATTTACCAAAATTAACATCTGTAATTGTATAATCATTACTTAATAAATCTGACATTTTAAGAGTTTCTCCAGTAGATTTCCAAACATTACGTTCTGTATCAAAATCTGCTTTATATATATCACCACTAATTAAAGTTTTGTAATTCTTTTGTTCTGTAGGATCTAAATGATAATTATATTCAGTGAGTTCATTTGCATTGTATTGTGCATAAGGATTATTATATTTTAATGCTTCATATAATGTTTTTATATAACCATGATCTGTTTTAATTCTTTCAATAAAGTCATTTTCTGTAAGATCAGGTTCATTTATTTTGGCAACTTTATATAAAGATTTAAAGTAATCACTTGGATTGTAGTCTATATCTTTACCTGTAGCACCTGTAGTAGGAGACCCTACAGTATTAGTATTTATCCAAGTATTTGTTCCTAGTAGTTGTGCTTTTGCCGTGTTAGTTAATTCTCCTTTATCGTTAAACATACTAGATCCTTCTGCAACTAATTTTTCATCTGTACTTCTTTGTCTTGTAGTATATATATTTACAGGATTTATAGCAGGAAATTTCATTGTAGGTTGACCGCTATCTCTATGATTTAAATCCCATTGTCTATTTGCTAAATTTTTATATTCTACTTGACCTATAGCATCCCAGGCACCATTAAAGGCGTAATTATATGCCTGTTCCTTTAAGTCATTCCAATTACTCCAATCTCTCATTCCTGATTGTCTTATAGCAGTATCTATCATTTTTGCTAAATAAGGACTGGCATTGGGATTAAGTTCTCCTGTATTAGGATCTACCATTACAGACATTACATCATCTGCTGTAAGACCTGTTTTAATGGCTTTTTCATAATATTGTCCCCCAAGAATTGTATACCAAGGAGAAGATTTACCATTTTTAATAAGTTCTTCTCTTGCCTCTCTTGCTAAATTCTTTGCAGCACTTTGTACAGATTCTCTAAGTAATGCCCCTGAATAAGTTTGCATTTCAGGCACACCTGCCATATATGCCCCTAATCCTGTATCATAGGCATCCCTACTAAACATAATAGTAGGATTTTGCATTTTAGCCTGCCTTTGTAGTTTTTGTTCTTCTTCTCTTAAAGTATAAGCATCTTCTATAGGTTTAATTTCTTTAGCATATCTTTGTCTAAGTTTAGACACTTGTCCTCTTGTTTTAACACTTAAGCCATTATCTGCTAAATCTTGTGCAGCAGTTCTTAAATCATTTGCATAATTTTTATATTGATTATACTGTGCCTGATCTTTAGCACTATCTGCAAGTTTTTCCCATTGATTTGCTTGAACCTCTAAGGCATCATAGGCATCTGCCATAATAGAATATGCTTTACTATAATCCTCAAAAGGTTTAGCATAATCCTCATAACTCATAGGATTATATTTTCCATTAATAACTAATCCATAATTAGGCATGTTTACCTCCTCTTTTTACAGTAAATAATTTTCCACCTTTACTAGCAATACCTTTCTGACTATTTGCAAGATACTTCATAAATTCATTAAGTACTCCCCAAGTTCCTGAATCAATATTGGCACCAACTTGTTGTCTACTTAATATATCTTTCCCTAACTCTCCCATACTATTCAAAGCATTAGTATAATTAGCAGCCTTTGTTGCTTGAGTATTTAGTAATTCTTGATCTCTTAACCTCCCTATTTTATACATAGCATCTGCAATCATAACATCTCTATCTCTATTTTCAAGGTCTACCTGTAATTGATTTGCTATATTTGCCTTATCAGTATCTCTGTTAAAGGTTTGTACTTGTTGTTTTCTCAGATCATTTTCTTTCATTGCCTGCATATAAGCATTTCCAAGTGCTACTTGGTTGCCATAATTAGCACTTGCTAAAGCAGCACTTGCAGCAGCAGAATTTCCTAAAGCCCCTTCAATAATTGCTCTTCTATTTCCTATTGCTGCATTTCTCATACCATTAACAATATAATTCATGTCTATTGGATTATATTCTAATCTCTGAGTTAAAGGGGTGGCAGTTACATAAGGAATGGCTCTATAAGCATCTTCTGTTCTTTCTATATTTTTATAATTAGGTTTATCAAAAGCAGAGGCTAATGCTGCAATACTATTACCTATAACAGGGGCTGCTCTTAATATCTGTGCAACAGAATTTCCAGATACTTTTGTATTAGTAGTTGTATTAGTTGCTGTTTTTGTAGCAGTTTCTGGAGTAATGCCCCTTGCTTTAAATCCATAAGGTCTTCCTTTAGAATCTGTTATAATATATTCTGGGGCCTTATAGCCTTGATAAGATAAATCTGATTTAGGAAGAGTTAATCCTAAAATTGAAGAATTAATATCAGAATTATAAAATGGTAATTGTATATTTGGGGCTTTTAACTTTGTATTAGTATTAGTACTCTTTGTATTAGCATTAGTCTGCTTGGGAGTAGGAGTAGAAGGAGAGATGGGAGGGGGAGTATAAGTGGTAGCCATATAAGGCACCCCATTCTCATCTCTTTTTGGCAAATTTAATTTTATATTCTCATTATTAGTAGTACTATTATCAGTAGTATTACTATTAGTAGTATGGATAGATTTTCTTGTATTGGGCACTGTAATGGTAATTCCAGGATCCAAATTCTTTATCCCATCAGGAACATGATACTCAAAAAGGTTTGGATCAAAATCACTATTGCCAGGTATAACCATACGATAATAAGGTTGTGTTTTAAACATGTTCTCTATAATATTGAGAGTATTTTCCCAACCTCCATTATCAAACAAATGCCCCCCTTTAGCATATTGCGCTCCTTGTATTTGAGATAATAATTGTATCTGTTCTTCAGGAGAAAGTTTTGCTAATTGTCTTTTTAATTTACTTTCTTGTTGTTTTTGCTTAAGGGTTTCTTGTGATTGCTGTAATCTTTTCATCATAGTGTCTAAATTTCTTTTACTAATAGGATCATTAGGTCTTCCTTCAGATTCTTTTTGTATTTTTTCTGCTGCTTCAGCATAAGAATATTCTTTATTTTTCTTTAAACCTAATGCTTCATTATCTTGTTTAGGCATTTTTAATCTTTTACTAAATACATAGTCATTATATATAATCTCTCCCTCTTCTACAAGATTTGGTACACCGTCAGCAGCAATTCCTTGTGGTACTCCTCCTAATGGATTTTCTTCATGAGAACCTCCCTCTGTAATAAATCTTAATCCATTATTAAAGGTATCATCATTATGTAAAGAACCCCCTAATGCTGCTATATTTAATAAAGTATTATCGAAATTATTTTGGGCAGTATTAGTCATACTATTTTCGAAGTTTCTTTTAAATTGGGCATTAGCCTGTTCTCCCAAAGCATTTAATCTTCCTGATTCTTTATATGCCTTAGATCTTCCTACAGCCCTGCCAATACCTCCGGCAATAGTTCCTGCTGCTGCCCCTACAGCCCCTCCTATAAGGGAACCTATAGGACCAAAAAAACCTCCCACAGAAGATCCTGCTGTGGTTCCTCCTTTAATAGCAGTACCAAATCCTGCAAGTTGTTCTGAAGTACTTAAATCTACATCATCAGGATTATAGTCTGTCTTTGCTAAATCTGTATTTTCAAATATATTTTGCAAATCATCATAAGTACCAATGCCTTTTAGATTACCACTATCCCTTGTAGTTTTTGCTTCTTGTTGCTCATTAGAGGTATCATGTATCTGTGATAATTGTGCAGCACCATTAACCATATCTAGTGTACCAGATACTGCCCCACTTATACTACCAAGACCTGATAAAGCACTAGAAGCACTTGTTTTAGGAATATTTGATGTATTTATTTTTACATCAGAGGCACTTATAGTAGGAGTTTGAATCTGCATACTATTTGCACTTGGTTTTAAAGTAGTTAATTGTCCTGCCTTACTAAACTCATGCCCTATTTTAATATATTTCTTTTTCATAAACTATATAGTTTCAAAGTTTTTGCAATTAGTAATTGCAAATTTAGTAAAAATAATTTATATATACAATATGTTTAATAAAAAAATAGTTAGGAATTAATAAAAAATAATTCCTAACTATTCTTTTTTTTAAATCATATAACTTACATTTACATTATGTAACTGCATTTTATCTGTATTTTTAGTAGTTATATTATCCTTTTCAAGTTTCAAATGTATCCAAGGATTTCTAATTCTATCTCTATGGAAAGGAGAATTATAATCCCTAGGAATATCTGCCCTCCATATTCTAAACTTTTGTTGTAAATTAGATACATAGTTTCTGTTGAATGCCAAGGGTTGTTCCAACGTATCTTGATATTCATTCCAAACATGAATAGTATCAAAAGGCTTTGTAGAAATTTTAGAAGTATCTTTATTTGGCTTAGTGGTAGAAACCCCTAAGTCAGCAATAAATTCAACATTACTAAATACCTTATCAGCAAAAGGTTCAGGATTCACTCTATATTCAATAGAATAATTAATAGGTTTAGAATCATAAGTAGTGTTATAGTCTCCATTGTACATCTTATAAATAGTAGGTGATTGTAAATGTGCTATAGAATATAATTCTCCAGCATTATTATATAAGAAATTAGTATCTTCAAAATCTATGAAGGATGTAAATGCATCTAAGTTTTCATTATATATAAGACAAGTATTTTTATTAACTATATATAAATCTTTATAGATATTGTCATATTCTAAGTGGAAAACATCTTGATGGCTAAATGAATATATACCTGGAATTATATTATTCTTAAACCAAGAATCTAATTTGGTCATTCCTATTTTTTTAATACCTGATTCACCACTACCAATACAAATAAGACTTTTTTCATTATCATCTATGAAATATAGGCCTTTCTCAGTAATACATATACTCTTATTATGGGTACCATAAGAAGTAAACAGTTTCATCATACCATTTACTTTGCCACTATTTAATAATTCAATATTTTCACTTGTATTTGTTTGTACGAAGTTTTTATTGTTGTAAGATACAATATCTATAGAATGTTCTGTCAGTGCTAATATTTGATTATTATAATTAACAAGTTTAGTAATAGGATATGTGGTTTTGCTAATATTAAGTAAATTTATATTAGTCCATGAGTCTATAAGTGCTCCATAATTTTTAGATAATGACCATGCTATTTGATTAGGATAGATAGAAGCATTTAATTCTGCATTACTCTCTAATGTATAAACAAAAGAAGTATCAGAATTATACACAGTATTCATCAAGTTAAAATTACTTGGTCTACTCATTATATTAAAGTTTCCTCTATTTTGATCTGTTCTACCATCCAAATTAGTATGGGATTCTACCATAAAAGAAGTAATATCTATCACTTGGTTTATATCATCTTCAGATGTAGGATATGTTTTCAAACAGTCCCATCTTTGATAATAAGTATCTCCCCAAGTCTGCAATATATTATCTGTTAATGGTGTAACATTACTTATAGGAATCCAATCTAATTTAGCATTATTAGTATCAGAATAACCTCCATATAATTGATTGTTTGCAACATCTTTATACAGTTCTCCCATTAAGAGGTAACATGATGGGGTATCGCTTGATGTCCAATTAGGTATAGTTCTCTGATTATACTTAATAGGAAAGTCTTTATATATAGTTATTCGTTGATCCTTTAATTTAAGTCTTGTACCACTTTCAGAATCTTTAAATATAAGATCGTTATAGTTAGAAGAGTTTAAACTTGAAGTCTCTATCTGAGATATGTTATAGGTATTCTCATCATATGAAACTATTTTAGTAATTCTATAGGCTTCATAAGAATCTACTGAAATATATTCTGCATTTGTATTATTATCATCCACAATATCCATGTACTTATTCACATACTTTATAAATGCAGCTATACTATCTTCTATTTTATCGTAAACCAGAAGCTCATTAAATTCTGTTTTAAGCCATTCTTTTATTTGTGATTTACGATACTCTTCGGAAGCGACACTATCCGTAGGTAGTTCTTTTTTTATTTTAAAGTTTATGTTACATATTATTATGGGTTTAATTCCTTGTTTTGAGGCTGCAATTATTCCCATCTTATTGTATGTACTTAACTGATTTAAAGCCTCAGTACTCACTATCATAGGATTATTATCTTTATCATACAAACATCCCACTGCTATTAATAAGCCTTCATCAAAATATGAATTTACTTCTGTTGTCCAACAAGATTCTACATTGGGACAATCTGAACGGCTTCCCCAAACTCCCGTTTCCGGTAAGAATGTAGTATGAAGACCATTATACTTAAGTTCTCTTGGGAATATAGGTAAAAGTTCCTTATAATTTATTTTGTTCGAACATAAATCAAATACTGCATGTTTTTCAGAAGAAAACTTTATACGTACAGAATTGTATATAGGTGGAGTTTTATCCATAGTATCATAGTATTTAGTCTCATTAGTATTTGTCTGCTGAGGCCAAGATAATACCCAGGACATTTTACTCATATCCTGTCTTGTAATTAAATAATCATATATATTACTATGATTGTAAATAGTTCCTCCTGAGGTGAAAAAAGTTGTATTATTTTCCGGATATGCCACCTTTATTCTTGATAAATTAGTATAAGTACATTGATTCTGTGTTGGAAAATAGTAAGTATTTTTTGAATTTAGTTGATTAAAAATTCTTTTTTTAAGTAATTGTGCAGGAATATTATTTTTTGTAAACATTTCTGCCTTACTATCCGTTTTTGGGTGTTTATTATATGTTGTAGAATTTGCTCCAACTAAACTTCCTGAACTTGTCCAAAGGGGTACCCTAAAAATATTTAATTTTTCTGAATTTATGTACATCTTATTATTATCTCCTTCTCCCCCTGTATTATCCATAGCATTATCTACATATAAATACTCCCCATATAACCCACAAGGATTCTTTTGTAATCCTTTCTTATCTTTAAATCTATGGCTTAAAACATTAGTATATTCTACCCCACCATTTAATAGATAGGATGGAGTAGAAGTTAATATTTCTGCATCAGCATATAGAGTATCTATGGGAACATATCCTACTATCCTTAAATTTAATTTAGTATTATTTACTCCATCAATTTCAGGAGAATGTAATGTTACTATAGATTCATCCACATAAAAATTTTTACTCTCACCTTCTACTTCAGAAGAATAATTATAACCACGATTAGACATAGGATGAATAGATATAAAATTAATGGTATCCTCGCCATTCCTATTAAAAGGATTAGGATACCTCTCCATCAGTAAATTTTTATTTAACTTGTTTTTGTCCCATCCTACATACTCCTCTTCTATCTGAACATAACCTAAAGAAGAAAGTCCATCTATTTTTGAATAATCTTTAAGTGCTTTACAAAACCATGTTATTCCTGCTGTTGTTGCGGCAATTCCTGCTGCTGTTGATCCTGTGGCAGAAAAAGCAGTAATAAATACTGTTGTCACAGCTGCCATTAGGGCTCCTCCCACAGCTCCTACCGCCCCAGTAGCAGCCATAACACATGCTGCCACGATTGCACTAATTTTAATAAATTCTCCCCAAAACTGCTTTACTGCTATTTTTTTCATAATATCCGGTGAAGGTAAAAATCTTATATCTAAACCATTTGCATTAAACCAGTTTACCAGGTCTTTATATATTTTATTCCATCCATTTATACCATAATCTTTTATATAATAGTCATTTCCATTATATTTAATTACAGTAAATTCTCCTTCCTCAACAGGATAAAAATTAGTATTAATTTTTGAAGAAGCTATTTTTGTTACTTTCATTGCCAATTTATGCCCTGAGTGTACAGCCATGTGTATTGCTAAGTACTTTAACACCTCAGGAGTATCATCAACAGCATAATATGGTGAAGTGATGTTAGGGTTCTTATATACTTTTGTACCATCCTCTTTTTTATAGCGCACCTCTCTATTAACACTGTCTTTAAGTGTTACATAGGAATAATATCCATCAATTTCCGGACTTCCATCATTCATATAATTAGGATGGGTAGGTTCAAAATGATGGTGTGCACATAAAAAACCTCTAGGTCTCATTATCCAAGAGGGGATAGACCAAGAAGAACCTATTGCTCTTTGCCCAGGACTGAACATTGTAGGACATAATACTCCTTGTGCTGCTATTTTTCTGCCATTAGAATTTTCAGGATTTGCCATTAAAAGTCTATAATTTACAAATCCCTCTTTAAGTGCTTCATTTTTAATTTCATTTGGTATAATATATATAGCATTATTAAGCATTATCCTATTATTCTCCTCATCCCTGAATGGGTAATAATAGCACCCTTTGTCTCCCAACCAAACAGCGTTAGTCCATTGACCATATTTATTTTGAAACTGAATACCAAATCTATATATTTCTCCACCTTTAAATGTTTTATAAAGACTATGCCCTGCTATAGTCTGCCTTGCATAATCATAATAAGAAGAGAATTGATTTTTAGCAATGTCTATGCATTTATATCTATTTTCATCTTTTTTTCTTAAATTTTTAAGGATACTACTTTCTGCATTTTTATAATGGTAATTAGTAAAGTAAACATCCTGTGCATTACTATTTACTATTTTAGAATTACTTTTATTGATATTATATTTAGTTACAATGTCATCAGGGAGTTTCACTATGTTATTCCTATTAGCCTTAAACCACGTTTTGCCCTTTCCGGGAGGAAGACCTTTAAGTAAAATAGAATAACCTCCTAGTGTGCTATAAACACCATCATAATCAAAATAAATACTAATAACATTTGAATTATCTGCTTTGAAATAAAATTCATTTCTTTTTAAAATAGCATTTTGTAGAGAAGCTGAAAGTACATTTGAAATACTTTGCAAATTACCTAGAAACAAAGTATTATCTTTTTCAGTTAATGTAGAGGCTATTAAAGGGGTGCCTCCTATAAAAAATAATTGCTGTGCTTCAAGTGCCTCTTGATTTATTCCATAATCAATAAAAGACACTTTTGCATTTTTAGCATTTTTAGTGAGTGCATAATCTCCCACTATGTGTACTTGTAATTCTCCTTGTTCAGAGGTTCTAATAGCAGAATATACTCTCACATAATCAAAAGAAGTATCCAGATTTGACAAAGTGATTTCAAAAGTACACCCTCCAGTTTCATCTGCTTTTGCTCCTCTTGTTTCAAAATCTATATCATATACTGAAGAGGATGTAATAATAGAAGTTTCCCCACCATTTAGATGATAATATGATATAAAATATTGAATCACTCCAGCTGGGAATGATCCCTGTGTATCATATTTTTTAGAAATTGAAAATTTAGGTACTATTTTAGTTGTAGGGTAGAAACTAAAAGTATTTTCAATATAAGTAGTAAAATCTTTATATAAGATGCCCGTTCTTTCTTCAGGAGTTATAATGTTAATTACTCTTGGTATATTTACCCCATCAACAAAATATACCTTTTGTATATTCTCATTTTCAAGATAAAAAAGACTTTCTATTGGAGAATTTAATTTAAATCCTAGTCTACCTTTATAAAGCACCCTTACAGGAATAATATCTTTACCATAGGAGGTATCATTAATGTCAATTCTATAAATATAATCGTAGTTACTTGCTTTAGTGAAAACCACTACAAAGTTCTTACAATCACAAGTACCTAACAATATTCCTTCCATAGATCTTACCCTGATATTAGGAACATTCCTACCTTTGATCCAAACATTAGTATTAAAATATACAGGACCTATGACGCAAGTAGTATTGTCATCAAGACTATCTATTTCTTTAAGATGTTTTTTATCAGTAACATAAGATACTTCGCCTGCATATTTTAATGTAGCATCAGTAAGAATTTTTTTATTTCTATATGATCCTAATGTCCATGTGGTTTGATTAGAATAATCAATAGATTTTACAGTACCTGTAATATAGTACTCTGTAGAGGTATTAAGATTGTAAGGAGAAAGACTGCCTCCATAGTATTTAAGATTATGCACTAAAATATAATCTTCTCCACCAATAAATGGTTCTACAAACATAGCAGTATGAGTATTATTAATATACTCTAATTCTATACTACTGACTTTTGTAGGACCTTGTATATTAGTAACAGAGGCTAAAGTATTATCTGCCGTAGCCTGTATCCTTATATTATGATTTTCAAAAGCACATTCAGGAGTTTCCTTACTAATAGCCATGTCCTGACTCATGCCTCTATTTTGTAAATTAACCTTTTTATTTTCCATAATTAATGTAATTTATAAGGTTCTGTAATTCCTGTAGTTTCAAAATGCTTTTTAAACTCTCCTGTTTTTTGGAGTAATTGATTATGAGCATTTGAAATATTTTCCCATTCTGAATAAGAAGGCATTTTCAACTCTTCAGATAGTTGCCCCGCCGCCCAAGCATATTCTTGTTGAGTATTCTGTAGTACTCCTTGAGTTAATTTACCTGAATCAAAATACTTTGTGAATCTATCTTTTTTGATATATAACTCCAAAGTATTTTTATATTTCTCATTATCAAGAATAAGAGGATAGCCCTCATCATCAACAGGCATTGCTCTATAGGAAATCTTAATATCTCCTTCCTTAAAGGTTGTATATACAGTCATGCCCTGAGTTTTAAATCCTCTCTCCATAGTATTGGGATTCATAAAAGTACCACTAATAACAGGAATACAAACATTATCTTGCATATCCATTACTTGTATAACAGATATTAAATCACAAGGCAAATTCCCTTTATAATCTTTAATTTGTATATCTGCTTCTTTGGTGGTATATAATTGGGGAATGTTAAATATACCATTAAACTTAATAGTATAACCCACTACCTGTTCTAACGTTATATCTTGTAGTAATTCATGCTGAATTAAATCATCAAGAATAACTCGTATATTAGTATATTGTATATTATTAATCATTTTCCTAATTGATAAGCATCTATTAATTTATTACTTCCTGCTGATTTTATTTTCTTAAGCAACGCTCTATTTGGCTTAAACCTTATAAGAGTTTTATTATTATAATTAGCCTTTACTCTGTTATAGTATAAGATAAATGTTTCTTCATCTTCCACTTTAACAAGTGTTTTATTCTCCTTGGCTTCTTCATCTTCAAACCATAATTTTAATGTTGCATTCCAATCTATACCTCTATTAGTTTTAATTTTACCCTCTTCAAATCTAAGATAATTCTCATATTTTCTTATTTCAAATTGTCCCATTCTTTGAGGTAAATTAAAATCATTTCCTTTAAGAAGTTCTCTAGCAATTAAATCATTTACTGTTCTTGTAATGGCACAAAAAATTATTTCATTAACTTTAAGATCTTTGCCATACCAATGAGTATCTCTGCATCTTTTTAATAAATGTTTAATTCCTATAGAATTAGTTATCTTGTGTTTTCTGCTTTTATCCACTTTAAGGGTGCTCTTCCTAAACTCCTCAAAATTCATATTATTCTCCCTCTATTTGTTTTTGCAAATTAGACTTCATATTTTTTCTTATAAAAGTTACTATTGCACTTAAATCATCTGCTGCATTATTTTCCTGATCAGCAGGTCTATACTGAATACCTAAGGCATCTTTAACAACTCTAGCAATCAAATCTGGTACTAGCATAACTTCTAATGGGAAATCTCTCTCCATTATATCACACACTTTATTTTTATCTCCACACTCTAATTCTAAAGCCTTCTCGTAATCTTCAAATATTCCTCTGAATTTAAGTTGTTTTAAATATTGTGCTTGTGGATTACAAAAAGCAAGATACAATAAATTATCGGGACCTATTGCAGCATATACAAAATTTTTTTTCCACTTATTATATCCTACTGATTTTAATCTTTCAAATGGTACGTACTCTATAATTTCATCCTCCATACTATTACTTAATAAAATTTGAGGTTTCCCAATAGGCATTAAACTTGGTATAGTTTCAATACTTTTCAGTCTTGGTCCTGCTACACAAGGTATTCTTGAAGTTCTCTGTAAATTCAGACATATGGTTTGATAATTACTGTCAGGAATAATTTTCTTTATATTGTGATATTGCTGCAATAAAGAACCTCTATATTTACCTAAAAGAAATAATATATGATCCTCATTTACATAAGCATCATCACTAAAGGCTTTTATAGCATCCAGGCAATAATAAACTATTTCATTTGTTTTCATACTCTATATATTTATATATAACAAAATACACTTGTACAAAGATACAAAAAATATTTGACTTGTACAAGTGTATTAAGAGTTTTTTAATATGAAATTAAATTTTTATTGAGTAAGGGTTGTTACTTGTATTTCTTCCATATTATCAGTATTTTTAATAATTCTAGCACTTTTGTTAGATTCTCCATCTGATAAATAAATGATATTAAGAGTGTCAGATATACTTGAATCTAATATATATTTATGAGCAGTTCCATCATAAGTATTATCTGAAGTTTTAATTCCTAAAGTAATATTACTAGTATTAAATTTGACAATACAATTTGTTAGACGTACAATCATCCTTTTTTTGTTGCTGGTATCTACTATCCAATAAGCATTTATAGCATCGTTATTACCTTCAATATTACAAGTATAAAGGTCTGTAAAAGTACTATTCCTTACATCATTACCTATATAAGAACCATATATCTCACCATAAAAATTATTATTAAATACTGTATCCCCAAAAGTAGTATTCGTAATATTTTCCCCATAAATACTATTATTCTGGAAGCCCTTACCAAATGTAGTACTTGTTATATCAACGCCATTAAAATAATTATGGTCTCCTCCTCCTGTAAAAGTAATATCTTGTATATAACAATTCTCAAAAACGGTATTATATATAGAACCAAAATTGCCATTTATACAATAAAAGGACCCATCTCCACTTTGATCTTTGAAATAATAGATTATATTATTCAGAACTTGTATATAGGCATTAGCATAAGAGTTCCATTTATATATAGGTTTTAAAGTATTATTATAAATACTATTAGCATGGGATGCTTCTTCATATTCATATGCCTCAAGACCTTCATTTACACTAAAGGTATACCCCTCTATAATAGTATCCTCATCTACTGCATTCCAGAATATAGTATGAATAAAATCATAAGGAAATTTATTGCCACTCTGATCAGTCATTTCATATATAACACCTTTACTTGTAGGATAAATATCTACTATTCTTGTAGCATTACAACCTTTAGATTCTTTGATGCCATTATCAGTACCTGTATATTTATATCCTACAGGAGTATGATACATATATGGAGCATGAGGAGAAGGCACATTATGCAAATAAGTAGTTTGGTCATAATCTATATATGTTTTAATCCAAGCAGAATTATCTGGAATTAAATTATTACCATCATTGTCTATAATATCTTGTATAGAAGTTACACCACTTAATTTCCACCAAATAGGACTATTAGGCATTTCAGTATTTCTTATAAAGAAATCTCCTTCTGCTGATTTTATAATAGTGTTGGCATAAGGATTGACAAAGGCAAATCTACCCGTATCATTGTCAAAGCAATACTTACAATAATATAATTTATTATCAACCTTTAAAGTAGCCTGCTCACTAAGAATGTCTGTAGTAACAGCCTGAACAGTAAGAGGACAGGGTTTACCTAAACTTGAGGCATTATCGCTAAATACAATAGTCTGATAATCAGTAATGGTATAAAATACCCCAGGTACTAAACTGCTTAGTGATTTTAGATTTTTAAGTTCTTGATAAGTAGTCTCTACAATAACATTTTCAATACTTCCTGTACCTCCACCTTTAGGAATGTCTTCCCAAGTACCTGCTTTACTAAAATACTTTTTAGTATTATCTGTTGTGTACTGTAATGGGGTGGAGAGTCCTTGAATAACATATTCAGTACTTCCTACATTTCTTTTTTGTATTAAAGGCATATAGTAAGTATCAGAAGTTGAAAGATCCTCTATACCTAATTTAGGAGTATCTTTAAGGAATAATTGTCTAGCAGGCTTTATTCCATATAAAGTACCATCATCATTTTTTATTTCTTGCCAATAATTATTCCACAATCCTTGCAGAGTGGTTATATTTTTAGCATTTGTAACCACACCATTTCGAATAGCAGTAATATCAGGTATAGTAGGCAATGTTACAAATTCCCCTGTACCGGATAAATACATATTTTTAGCACCATTAAAGAGGTTAATAGTTTTATATAATTTACCATTCTCCTTAAAATCTGTCACCACTAGTCCATATCTATCTGGTTGCAAGGGTACATTTACGGGAGAGACTAACTCTTTACTTCCTAAACATAAATTATAAGCAAAAAATCCTGCCTCCCCTAATTTAATATATTGAGACTCTATAAAAGTGTTTACAAGAGATTCAAGACTGTCTAATTGTGTTTGTACCTTTGCTATATCTATATTACCTGTATTATTTAATATTTTATATAAGGTATCAACTTTTACATTATAATCTGATAATGCCTTATTCCAATCTTGTAAAGTCTGATTAATACTATCTACAAACTCTTTTATATAGTCTACATTTTTTTTACTTGGAGATAAACAATTCCAATTTATATTTACACAACAACTCATAATAAGCAATTATTTTTTGTTATACAATTATATAGAGCATTTATTTTATCCTGCTCTTCAGGTTCTGTAATAAATAAATAATCTTCATTTAGTACAATATCCTTTAAGTAATCCAGTACTAGTAAAGACAATGTTTTATTTATAGGTAGATAACCTGTAGTGGTTATCACTCCATAATATGTACTAAATCCTTTATATAAAATATCATCCATGACAATTACAGGTTTTAGTAGTTAAAGGTTGGTTAGCAGCATCAGTATAGAATTGTTGCCATAAACAACTTGCTTTATAGTAGTTATTGATACACACTGCTAATTCTATTGCTCTAATCTGAAGTATCTTATTAATAAAATCTACAGGCAATTCACAAGTACAGCAATCACTATTGTAGTACTTAAGAGCATCTATTTTAAGAGTCATTGTATCATATAAAGGTAATATAAATTCTGTATTGTCAGTACCACAATCAGTTGATTGGATATAATTTTCTGCTGTTATAGTATCTGCATTTACTTTAAAAGTAATAAAGTTTATGTCAGACTTATTTACTACAGGTATACATTCTTTTATATTCAAATCTATATCCAGAGCCTTTAAGGTATAAATATACCAACTACCTTTCGTATCATTAAAGGCAGGAGTCATTATCCCTTTATTCTCAAACAATTTATAAAATGCTTCCTGGGCAGTAATGCTGTAAGTAGTCATTGTCTTTTTGATATAATCCATTCCTAATGTAGTATCATTAGTATCTGTCATATCTTTACTACCTGCTACATATAAATGCTCTAAATAAGTATTTTCAGGTAGGGCTATGGTAATATTAAGGGTCTTATTATCTATTCCATACCCAATGTCTATTATTTTTATTAAAGCCATAATCTATTTAGAAATAAAAAAGGAGAAAGAATCATAGGATTCTCTCTCCTTTAAGTATTAATTTAAGGTTAATTAAGCATTAGGTGTAAGAGAAGTACCCAAAGCAGTATTCAATGCTTTATTGACTGCCTTCAGTACAGTCTCATCTGTACCAGCAGCACCAGCAGGAACTGCCAGTGTCAAAAGTTTCTCAGACTTCTGAACACCTACACCTCTACCCTGGAAGTAGAAATTAATATCAATCAAGTGATATTGCTGTGTAGGATCTACCATATATTTAGTTCTAATGGTTCTAGGATAACCAACTTGTCTATATTGATCACCTCTTTCACCCATACAGAACCACTCAAGATCTGCAACATCATAACCATTACCAACTGCAATAACAGTATCAACAGAAGTTGCCTTTTTACTCTCATTCTTAACAGTACCTGTAGTACCATCAGTAACAAAAGGCTGAACCTCATCCCCTACCTGATATACAGTATGAGGAATTACCTTAAAGTTAACCAATCTTACAGGAGCCTCACCCAAAATATAATCAGCATCCTGAGCAATTTCAGAGATAATAACACCTGTATAAGTTCCAGTATGAGTACTGGTCATTGTAACCTCTTCATATGTACTTGCAGTAGTAGTGTCGGTTGCTACATAAAATCTGAAGAATTTATTTATATCTCTGCTAAAATTTCTTACAAAAGACTTAGCCAGGGCAATATAAAAATCACTTGCAGTCATACCTGCTGTAGCATGAATAGCACCAAATTTAACAAGCACATTTTCATCACCCAAAGCAATATAATTAGATACTTGAATATCTACTACATAATCTTGCAGAGCAATAGGAGTAGCAGACACATTACTGTCCAATGTAAGAACTGCTTGCTTCAAAGCTTTCTTCATAGTACTTGCTTTGGTGCAAGTAGCACTGATAATTTGGTCTTTTTTAATCAAATCACTTCTTGTTGTACCTCCCTCACCCATATGCTGAACAAAAACAAAATCTTTCCCTGTGGGGGCTACAATCTTAACATCACCTTTGGCACTTACAGCACCACTTGCGACAGCCTTAGCAACATAAAACTGTCTAACTTGATTTACACTTTGCATTATAATATAAAGTATTAAATTAAACATTACTCCTGTCTACAGGAGCATTAAATTTATTATTGTTTATAAACAGCAGCAGCAAGTTGCACTGCTCTTTCTAAAATTTGTTTATGTAATATAGGATTCAACTCACATTCTGTAATAGTATCTATTCCTTCAATAGTTAATCCAGGCTCATTATATAATACAATAGGATTTGGTCTTTTTATATATCTAAGAATATAAGTATAATCATTTAATGTAGATATAATTTCTACTGCTTTTTGATTTGAGCCTCTAATATTATAATCTACATTTAATCTTAAAGCCTCTCTTTTTCTTGGTCTTCTAAAAGGATTTTTACTGCATCTATAATACTCATCTTGGGTTATAGGTTTTACAAGTATTGTCTCTTTATCTTCACAATCATTAATAGTATTATTTTCTATAGATTCATAAGTAATAAACATTAAATCCGATGGAAGTAAGAAAAATGTAGATTTATTAGATAATTGAGTAGCACTTATCCAAAATCTATTAACATTGACTTGAGGACTAATTAAATCAGCTCTCCTATTATATTTTTTAGTTCTAACTAATTCAGTAAGACTTTCTATAGCAGCCTCATTCTGTTCAAAATTACTATATGTAGTAACTACTAAATCTTCTTGAGCCTTTGTGAGAAAGACACTTTTCTCATAAGCATCAATAGAAGGGGCTGAATTACTCATTATATTGTTATATAAAATGTCAAATTCTCTTTCAAACTCTGAAGTAGTCATGGTATTATTCATTAGTGGTTGGATTCTTTAGTTGTGCCTCTAAAGCAAATTTAACCTCTTGATTTTTAGGATTATTCAAATAAGCAACTGCTTGATTTAAATCAGGGTCTCTACCATCTTCTGCCATAGGCACTTTACTTTTGCCTGATTTAAGATAATAGAAATCGCCTGTCTTAATAACAAGTCCTGCACTTACACATCTCTTAATCATTACAATCATTTTAAGATTAGGATTAGTAAGTACTTTATAGACCTCCACAGCGTCATTTTCAATATATTCGTCCAATTTATTTGCCAAGAATGTAATATCAGTCTTTGCTGCAATAGGTCTCTTACCAAGCATTTCAATAACTGCTTTAAGCATTTCAAAATCATTTTCAATTTTACCTGCCAATTTAAAGCACTCTTTCTTTGTTTGTCTCTTAGTGGCAGAGAGTTTCATTTCCTGACCCTCTTCAACAATTACAAATTGATAAGTAGCCAAAGGTCTTCTTTCATACTCTTCCAAAGAAGGGCAGATAAATTGAGTATTTGCAAGCAATACTTTATATTTGAGATAATCATCTACATTACTCAAATCTAAAATATTATCACTTTTAGTAAGTCTTACCTTAAAGTTCTCCCAATAATTATCTTTTTTATTATGTACACTCAAATTTACACCAAGAGCCTCTTCAAAATATACTTTCTCAGCATTAGTAAGTACATTCTTCAATGTACCTGTAGATGCTATAATTGGTACTGTAAAGGTTCTAGTAGCATTTTCAGCCATACCCCCATAAAGCATGTGGTGCCTATCTGTAATAGAACCATCTTTAGGTAAAAACTTTACTGTTACTGTTTCCTCTCTAAGAGGATTTATCAATGCATTCTCTTCCATTTTTCTCCAAAAATTTATTAGAAAGAAGAGGGAAACCCAATCCCCTCTTCCTAAATTGTATTATTAATAAGCCAATACAGCAGGGATCAAAGATACTGTTCTTGTAGGATCAAAAACAATAGCACCCAGTGTAGCCATCTTGTGAATAGTAGCACTATCTTCATCGTGGCTCATATAAGGATTATTATAGGAACCGTCAAAGGGATTTCTCACATTTTATTGTTATGAATATATCGTTTCCATATATTCTCTCTTATTTTCATAAGAGTTCAGACTATATCTTTGTCAACCAAGATTGACATGCAGCATTTCCAATCTACTTAGATTGTACTCCATAAAGGATAGTCGTTGAACCTTTAATTATAAATTTCTTTATAATTACTTGGCTGCTGGTTATCCAATCTTTCTCTATGTTTCCTTTTATGAACTATATTTTTTATAGATTGATAATCTATATTAAAAAGTTTTGCTATTTGGTTTAATGTGTATATTTTTCTCAAATTATCTATTTGTGAAATTTGATAATCTGTAAGTAAAGTAGTTCTTGGTACAACTTTAACTTTTTTTCTTTGACCATATAAAAAAGAATGATAAACATTTTCTTTTGGAGTAACCCACTCCAAATTTTCTACACAATTATTAGTTCTCACACCATCAATATGATTAACACATGTTTTATTTTCTGGATTTGGTATAAAAGCAAGTGCTACCATTCTATGCACAGATGTTTGTGTTATAGTTCCATCTTTTTTTATAGTGGTTATTTTACAATAACCATCTTTATCTTTGCAAAACTCTGACACAATTCTACCTTTTTTATTTTTATGAGGTAAAATTTTTATTCTACCCTTAGAACTAGCTTCTATATATAAAAACTGTTCAACAGGTTTCCATATTTCTGTTGTTTCCATATTTAAATGTTTGAAACTTTCATAAAAGGCTGAAAAAGCTCTAAGGAACTTCCAGCAATTAACTGCATTTTATCTAGGGTTTTTATCCTCTTCGGAACGGACAACCCTTTTGGGAACTGAGAAATGTGTAAAGGTTTATGCAACCATTAATCCCCACTCATAACCATGAACCTCTGGTCTATTCTTAGCCTCTACCTTGCAAATATTTTGCTCTTTTTGAGTCCCAATATCCCAAATATCAAATCTACTGGATTGTGCAGGCTTACCATCCAACAGAATCTTATTTCTAACTCTATCATCATACCATTTGTTATCCTATAGGCTTTTTATCCCATAGTTCTATACCTTTATTATCAGTATAGGTCAGCATATATTTTCACCCTATTTAGGGGTCGGACACTCGTGGAAATATTTTATTCTATATATAGAACATATAGTGTTCAATTTCTATGCGTTACACTGATTCTAGTATTTTAACCCTAGAATTTAGCACGGTATTGTCAACTTTTAGTGATATTAATTTATCATATAAAGATTTTGGAATTTCTATAATACCTCTATTAAATGGTTTTCTGTTACATTGTATTTTCAAAGTTTTCCATGTTTTCCCATTAACAATATTTCTTATTGTTATATGTCCAACATTAAAAAGTTTTGAAATTAATTTAATACTAAAACCATAATTTATCAGTATGGGTACAATTTTAACTTTTTCAATAGAAAGGGGTGAAACTTTTGTTAGTTGCTCTGTATAATCTCTTGCTAAGAAGTTATATCTAACATTATAAGTTCTTGTACACCATTTTAAATTAGAAACAGTATTATTTGTTTTATCAAAATCTTTGTGATTTATTTCTGTATTCTCATCTAATTTTGGCAGAAAAGCACTTGCAACCAATCTATGAACCTTAATAGTTTTTCTTTTTCCAAAATCGTCTGTTAAAGTTACTTGCAAATATTTTCCTGTATCAAATGTAGGAGTTATAAACTTATTATAATATTCACTATATATTCTGCCATCAGGATATATCCTGTAATTAGAATAATTTAAAAGTTTTTTAAATTCTGTCATATTATAAATATTAGAATTTATCAAAATGATTTTTACCGTTTTTGTCCGATTTTCTTAGGCTACATTACTGTAACCTCCCGACATATGATTAAAGTTTATCGGGTCAACATCCACTTTTACAGTAATACCATTAGGAGCCATCCACTCTGTAAATTGATAACCTGCCCTCAAAGCATTTTGATGCAAAGGAGAAGAAGTCTTAGCAATAGCACCAATACCATCAGCATTAACTGTCATGCTCAGCCAGCCACTGGTCTCTTCTTTAACAGCCTTATGGAATTTAATAGCACCTTGCTGACCTGTCTTCAATACAAAGGTTCTCTCACCAAAACCAAGTTTATTCTCAGTCAAATCATATAGAATATCCTCAATCAAACCAAGTGTAAACTTATTATAGTATTGAGTGTTAGCAGCCTCTGCTTGAGTGTAAATACCATCACCCATTCTGATAACTTCACCAGACTGGTCAAAGTTCATGTACTCACCATTTACATTTCTATTACTTCTACTATAAGCAAGAATATTTGCCTTATACTCAGACCAAGTCTTTTCAATTTCCCAGTCCTCAATATGCATCCATGCTGTAGTGGTAGTAACTTTACCATCAGAATTAACCATAGGAATACCCATAGCAACTTTCTGATCCATCATGTCTCCCGACATTTTATCTTTAATTCTAATCTGCGAGAACTCATTTCTCATAGAAGCAGGAGTACTGTGTCTCACGCCTCCCACACCTCTACTCAAACCTCTAGATACAGGAGCATATTCATACGAGAATCTCTTACCAGGAAGCAACTCCTCAGAGGGCATACCTTTTGTATTGCCAGCCATCAATTCCACCAAATACACTGCATCAGTACCCTCATATTTAGCATCTCCAAGGATTCTTACAGGATAAGCCTCATTCAACTCACCACCAAGAACCTCACCATTGAAGAACCAAGCCTCACTGAACACTAACTCAAAAGGTGCACCTCCTGCACCAACCATAGTGCCTGCTGCTGTGATAGTCTGACCATTCTCATCTCTTGCTTCCTTCAAAGGAATATTTCTTCTTGCATTGCCCACCAAATCCCATGTATAATCAGCGTCTGTTTCAAATACTTTAGTACCAAACTGAGACAGGAAAATATCCAAGTTTTTACCATAGTTAACAGACAAAAGTTCAATCAAAACAGGACTTGCTTTTTGGGGCTGCAACTGAAGCATTGAACCCAAGTGGTTAGCCTTAGTAATATTAGAGGCCCAACCTTTAAAAGACAATGCTTGAAATTGTTGTAATTTACCAGCCATAAATAGTTCTATTTATATTGTATTAATTTGTTTTCCAACTACTAGGTGAAGCAATTTGTAAACCATTAAAGGAAGAATTATCATCAATTCCTCCAAACATATTCAAAGTTCCTGAAGGAGTTCTTTGAGTATTGTTTACAACATTCTCCAATTCTTGCATGGCTTTTTTCTTTTCTTTCTTGACAGTCTGATTAAGAATTTTACCCATTTTAGTAAACCCATCTGTCATAGTAAAAAGCAATGCAACTTTCATCTGGAAGTCAGCAGGATTTTCTGCAATATATTTTTGAATTGCAGACTGGTAATTACCTTGTTCATTTTTATGAGTAGGTTTCATCCAATTATCAAAGGCAAGTTGTCTTGTCTTATCATCCACTTCTATATCTCCCAGAATTTTTTTATCTTTCAAAAGAGTATCTTTAAATTTCTTTATAGATTCCTCTTGTTCTTTTTTTCTTTCAGCCATCTGTTGTTTACCAAAGTCTATCTGCTTTTGATACTCTTCTTTATAGTAATCTTTCAAAGCCTCTACATAGTCTTTAGCATCTTCAACATCTGTACCATTAGAAAATGCTCTCTCTACCATTTTATGTGCTCTTTCCTCACTAACCCCCAAACTCATTTGGTATTGATAGATAAGGGCTTTTCTTAAATTCTCTCCTTCCGGAGTTTCTTCAGATATTTGTTCATCAGTTAAATTGTCCAAATAATTAATTGCGCCTTCAAATTGTTTAATTTGAGTATTTTCCATACCGGCATTCAAAGCACTTTGTATTCTCTTTTGAGTGTCATCAAGCATAGAATCTACCTGTTTTTTCATAGCAGCAATTAAAGAACTTGAATCTTTAACTTCTTTTAAGTCATCATCAGAAAGGTTAGAAAGAGTCCCCTCTTCGGCTAATGAGTTGGCAATGGAAGAGTAAAGTTTAGCAGGAGAAGAACCATCCTCATTTTTAGAGGGTTCTCTCTCTTCACTTTCTGGTTTATCATCTTCATTACCTACTCTCTCCTGAGGTTCCTCTACACCGAACAAATCTTCTATTGTAGCAGGCTCCTCATCGGTAACATTATTATCTTCTTGTTCTGTAGTTTTAGCAGGAGTTTCCTCCTCTGTAGTTTTAATAGGTTGAGTTTCTTTTACTTCTTCAGTTTGACTATTTACATCAAACAGAGCGTTAATCTCATCCTTATCTGTAACCATTCCACTTATTGTGTATGCCATAATATCTTCTCCTTATTATTTTTACAAAAATACTACAGATTTTTGATTTATGCAAGATTTTTATAAAACCTTTAACACAATATTAATAAAACTTTAATCTGTATTTACTAAATTTCTTTATGAAATATATCTAATGTAAGTTCTTTCTTACAATGCTCACACAAAAACTTTTTAGCAATAGGAAACATTTTCTCTCCAATACTTCCTACTAGATATTGATATTTTTCACTGTAGGGGTCTATATCATATTCTTTTGCTATATGTGTAGCCAAATGTCCCTTTTCATGGTCTAAAGTATTTTGAAACTCAGCAGGAGAAGTGGTTAAACCTATTACAATTAAAGATTTATTGTTTATATAATCTGTAAGGGTGAATCCTGAATTATACTCAAAATCTTCCAAAAACTCTTTTATATTAGAGTATTCCTTGATGGTAGGATTATATAAAATACATTCTTTTAATATATCCTCAATATAATAAGTATCTATTGCATAATATACTTTTATATGCCATTTATATTTAGGCAAATATATATTTTGTATAATCATATCATATCCTCCCAATCTATTACAACACCCTTGCCAATAACATCAGCAAAATATCTTGTCATAGGTAATCCTTCATATCCATCAGGATCATCTATATAGTCTTTTATAAACCTAATCATGCCCTCTTCATTTATAATAGAAGAACCATAATAATCTGCTTTGCACATATTAGCAACAAATACACAATCATACCCTTGAGCATTTTTTACAACGACATTATATTTCTTCATAAGAAATTCTAAAGATTCTTTTGATATTGGCTGTAAGGGTGTGTCGTTTTCTTTAGTCATTTTAGATACAGCAAACTCACAAAGTTTCTTATTAAAATGCCATCCATATAAACTTAAATATTTGGAAATGCCTATAGGCAATGTTTCATAATTATCCAATCTCATAATATATAAAAATTAAAAAAGGGAATAAGTATTTAACTTACTCCCCAAAAATTAAACTTATCTACCCATTCTTCTTTCATTATAAGAGTCCTCAAACTCTTTCATTGCTTTCTTATATCCTTCCTTTAAACCACATTTATAAGCATCATCAAGTTTCTCATCTAGACCATAATCAGAATGTCTCATTCCCATTCTTTCATCATCTTTATCGTAATCTCTTTTATAGCGTCTGGAATCAGGATATTCATATTCTCTTGGGGTTCTGCCTTTTTCTATAATTTCCCACATCATAATTGTTTCTGTTTTAATTGCTCAATCAATAACCTGTTAGCCTCCATAAGTTCATTTACATTACTTGAAAGATTAAGAACTTGATTCTTTAAAGCAGATAATTCATCTTTTTGAGATTGTTTTTCTGCAATCTCCGGATTTACCTGACATAAGATTTTATCATATTCAGATAGTAGTTTTTTATGAAAATCAATACTATTCACAATATCCTCACTTTTCTTTTTAAGATTAAGAATTTCGGAGTTCATAGCATCTTTACTATCAGATATAACAATAGGATCTCCTCCTATGAAGGAATCTGCTATATCTAAATTGGCAGGAAGTCCTGTGTAATTTACAATATTATCATTTACCTTTACAGTAATATCAACTACTAATTCTTGAGGATTTACTGCAAAAGCATTAGGCATACCATATTTACTTCTGGGCACAGACACATTAGTAATATATCCTGTCTCAAATATAGGGGTTTCTCCTTTATGTAAAATATATATGGGACTGCTAGGTCTTAATGATTGAAACATAATTAATAAATTTTAAATATTTAACAACTGTAATTTATTAGTATCCCTGTCATAAAAAGCAATATAAATACCATCAGCAATAGTTGCTGTAGTAATTGCTGCACCATTCTTATCCAATACTTCTGTAGTATTACTTCCTTGAGTGAGAAAATATACAGGAACTGCTGTAGTAGGAGCAGTAGGAGTTCCTGTTAATTTAATAAACAATCCCCCATAAAAATAATTATTTACATAAGGGTGTCTATTAAATGCATATGTTAATCCTGTAGTGGTAAGAGTAGCAGCAGTGCTTTCTATGCAAGGAAAACCATTTCTATTTGAATATCTTAATGGAGTCATAATTACCTCCTTTCTTAAGACCAAATAGAGCCTGTGTTAATACCATAACCATACAGACTTGCTGTAGGAATGGCAGTTAATTGAGGATAGGGAACACTGACAGTATTAGGTTGAGAAGCCTTTATAGCAGCAACATCTTGTGCTAGAGGAGTTACTACGCTAGCAATATAAGATTGAATTTGTGCAGTTTGATTAGCATTGCTAATAGTTGCTTCTAATGTAGAGTTCTTCTCTAAAAGAGCATCTATTCTACTTTGCATTTCCCTCTCTTTCAAAGCACAGAATTGATTATTCATTGCCACAGTCTGAGCATCTATTTTAGAACCCAATAGAGCAGTATTTTCTCCATTTGCTATTCTATTTTCATAACCTTGAGTAGTTATAAGCAACTTATTATCACAGCAACATTGACTTAACTGACTTGCTAAAGCAGTATTACCACTTTGTATAGCATTAATTACTGCTTGAGAACTCATACCCACTTGGTTGCCTACAGACTGAATATTAGTCTGTACTTGATGAATAGCATTTTGAATAGCATCAGTGCTGCAATTAAGGGCACAAGATAATTGAGAAATAGCAGTGCCATTACCATTAATAGCCTGCATTAACAAAGTTCTACCATAGTCTCCATTTATTTCACTGGCAAGACCTCCTGTATTACCTCTGCCAAACATACCATTACCTCCCCAACCATAAAGGAAGAAAAGGAAAATTACCCACAACCAGTTACCATTACCTCCAAAACCACCATTGCCATTATTCATCATGGCAAACAGCATATTAGGATCTAATTGATTTCCTTTTGCAGAATCAAAAACATAAGTTTTACTTTCTTCAGACATAATTTATTAAATTTAAATATTAAACATATATAGTTCTAGGCCTTAAACTATGTACAAAGATAAGTAAAATTCACTATATATACATCACATTACTAATGTATAAAAACAAAAAATCCTAACTAGTTATAAATTAACTAATTAGGATTTTATCAATTAATAAAAGATTACTAAACGGGAGAAGTATTTTCTGTTAAGGAAAATACACAAATTATATTATTAGTGACGTCCTCCCCAATAGCAGGCACTGTGCTGCCATCTGAAAGATATACCGTGTCGCCATCTAAAGAAGATGTCCAATAGTGGAGTGCTCCCGTTAAAAGGCGGTAAAAATCTTTATAATCGTCCTTATTTTCTATATCTGTTTCTGTAAATTTATATATTATTTCAGCCATCTTACCCATAGCCTCACATTCAGTAACACAAGGTATATACCCATAATAAGTTTTTTTACCTAATACTATTGATAAAGGTAAGTCTTTTAAAACAGTACTAGAATAGGGTATCTCAGTATTCTCTTTTATAAATTTATATAACTCTTTAGTATTTTCATATCCTGTATAGGCAGTATTCTTTTTTAGAGAAATAGGAGGGGCACTACTTTCTATAAAATAAGTTTCAGAGTAAAATAACTTATTTCCAAGAATTGTTGATACTAATAGTAAAGTTGGTGAAGTTTTTGGACCATACTCAGGCAGTATAATTCCAACTATGGAAGTAACATCCTCAAAGGATGGTGAAACTGTATACCTGCCATTAAGATTTAAAATAAATGCAGGTTGGTCTGAACAATAACCATTTAAATATTGTATATTAATTATATAAGTATCTTGATATTCTCCAGTAGACTCTTTAGTTATAGTGATATTAGTATATTCCTTTCCAAAAATATCTTTACAAGAATCCATTAAAATATTCGTTGTAGTAAAGTCCTCTGGCACAATCGCAGTACCTATATAATTAGTACCATCAAATGAAATGAGTACAGGTACTGTATTCCCATCAATATTAATGATTATGTGTGTACCACTGAAAAACTTTTCTAGAAAAAAATCATCCCCGAACAAATCAACTCCTTGGATTATAAAAGTTGCTTCTTTCCAAAATCTTTTAGAAATTACCCAACCAGTTCCATCATATGTATATTGAGTATTTCTGAGTCCCTCAATAAAAGTCTCGTCACTTTCTCTAACCAAAAAAGTTTGTCCTATTGTGGGATTTTGAATACCTTTCATTTCTTGTATAGTACCTCCTGTAATAGGAACGGGATCTGTAATTTTACCTGATATATTTTCCCAATTTCCCGTATGCTTATTAAAAGCATTAATACTGTTATCTTTTGTATTTAGCCACAGCACATTAACATAAGTAGGGGTTATACTACTTTTTACTATTTTGTCTATTACATTCATTTCTTTAAAGAGTAATGATATTGTTATTTTAAATAACACATTTGTTTTTCTTGTTTTGTAAATATGTGTCCAAATCTTTCTTACACCAAGACAATTCATTAAACCCTTGTTGCTTTATTCCTTTAGGTATCTTTCCTTCTTTTACTAAATTATCAAAAGTTGCCCTACTAATATGAAGATAATTAAATGCTTGATATTTACTTAAATATTCTTCCTTATCAAATTTCTTAATAAAGTTAATTATCTCCATCTGTTCATCTTCTGATAAATATGTGTTGCCTGTATCTATTCTGTCTATAAGACTTTTTAATTCCTTACTTATGATGTCTAGAAGCATGTTTTATATGTTTTAAATGCAAACATAGCACAATAACCATTACTATGAAAAATCCAAATAAATATACAGTGAGCATAATAGAATCTGACGCAGGTATTCCTATATAATAATCTAATGTTGCTAATATATTACTTGCCACAGTATAATGTAAAAACATTCTATGATAACTACAAAATTTAAATACATACGTTGCAACATATAGAAAAGTTATAGGTAATAATGAAATTCCTCCTATGTAAGATAAGAGATATATATCAATGTTATGAAAAGATAGCACAGAATTTGCAACAAATATTAATGCTAAAAGTCCTGGTATGATTTTTAATAAAATCAAAAAACTTTTATAAAGTCTTTTACTTTTTAAGTTTTCCTCCACATTTATATCTCCTAACTCCTTTGGTATATCCCGCCTTAGGCACCATAGGATATGCTCTACCTCTCTTCTGATCTTTTGGTTTGCGATCTGCCATAGTATTATTTATTTAGTTATGTTAATAAATATTTTTTCTTTAGTGTTTGTTAGTATAGGCATAAGTTTATTAAACCAATACCTGCTATTTGATACAATACCCTTGCCTGTATTTTTACCTACAAGAAGACACCCTTCGGTATCTAAATGACTATTTCCTGTATGAATCCTTACTCCTTCAAATCCTGGCACATTGTTCAATAATGGTAGAATTTTTCTAAATCTAGGGGAGTAAGTTAGAGTAATTTCATACTGCCCATAAGGTATTGCTGTTTTTTCCGGTATTTTTACTTTCTTAATTTGAGAAAGGGTATCTGTAGATTTTAATCCTCTATCTACATCTTCACAAGTATCACAAAAATAACTATTATTTATGTATAATTGAGATATTGTATAATCCTTCCCAAACTCTTTTCTTTTTAAGGTTAACTGCATAACAATACAAAGATACAAATTATTTTTGATATATACAAATAAAAATTACTTTTTATCTACATTATTTTCAGCCCTATCTTTCTTTTTAGATACAGAGGTTCTAACATTAGTTCTTTCAGTGCAACTAAAGTTAAGACAAATCTGACTATACATACTGAGCATTTGATTTTTCATAGCAGTAATTTCTTTTTGCTGTGAAGCAAATTTATCATCAAATCTTTTTTCCTGTTCTCTCAGTTCTTGTCTTAAATCAGTATTTTCTTTTCTTAATTCAGCCACTTCTTCTTTATGGCTTTTCACCTCCTCATCTAATCTCCTTCTATAGTCATCAGATAAGGTAATATAGAATTGCAGAGAATCCTGCATATTCTTAATGTTGTTTCCATCTACTTCACTATTATACTTCCTTTTACTAAAAAACCAGGTGAAAAAAGATGCCGCACCTGTAGTAATAAGCCCTCCCGCTAAAGCATAAATAGTTTCTATGTTCATAAATTTAATTTGATATTTGTTGTACTAACTTCAAGTATGTTTGCAGTATTTTAATACATAGGGGATATGTACTTTTTAATTTCTCTAAAACAAGTTCTCTATTATTTGAAGCTAGATCAGAAAATCCAACTCCAGAGGTACTGAATAAACTTTGCCCGAGCATCAAAGGTAGATAACTAGAATAAAATGCCGCAATTTCTTCTACCTTCTGTTCAGTAATATCGGAGTTTTCAAGTGCCATCAACGCCCCTATAAAACCAAAGAAAGAGTCTACATCTGTTATAGTACCTGTATGAGATAGAGTTTGATCAGGATGATCAGAATCTGTTATTGTGCACTTCAGTTCTTTTGTATTAGAATTATATGAGTATTGCATAGAGCCATCTATTGTTTTAGTCCATTGTGTGAATACTAAAGGTACTAAATTATCAAGGTCTTCTTGAGCAATATTCACACTGCCATTTTCACTTTTTATAATTTTATCACTTGCTAAAAGAGACACTATTTGCTTTAATTGTTCTTTCTTTCCCATTATTTTGTTTTAGTTTTAGATTGTTGTCTTTTAAGGTTTCTATCTTTATCTGCTTTATCTTTATCAAATGCAAGCCTGTCTCTATCTAATTGCAATCTTAAATCAAACTCTCTCATTTTCTCAAGTAAATCCTCTTTTGAATGGTCTTCAGGAATTTCTTGATCTTGATTTTGTTGAGCCTGCATAATTGCAATAGTGAGTTTAGTATCATTATCTCTTTCATTGAGAGTGTCCTCTAATTGCATTTTTTGCTGTTCTGCCTGCGCTTGCATTTGCATTTGCTGCTGTTGAACTTGTAATTGCTCTTGTTGTTGCTGTTGCTGTCTCTGTTGTAACTCTCTTTCATTATTTTCTACCATTCTCATCTTTTCAGCAAGTGAGCATGAAGCAAACATCTTCAAAGCAGCAGAAAAAGTAATCATTTGATTTTGTAAAGCAGCCTGAACCATTCCATCCATTTTTTGAGAAAGTTCTTGAGTTTGTTGACTGGAATCTACTACAATTCCATAATCTGCTTCAGCAAATTCATCACCATTAACATCAACAATTCTTTGGGCATAATCAGGAAGAATATATTGAAATTTCTTATTTCTTCCTTTCATTGCTATCTTTGCAGTTTCAATAAAGCACTCTAATACCCTTCTTTTTATATCTTCATGTATAGTAAATAGCCATTCTGTAATATGAGAAGATTGTAATGTAGCCCTTTCCACACCACCAACAGTTTCTCTGTTAGATACTTGACCTTCTCTTTGTCTTGTGATACCCACTACCTCAGACATTTCTTGTTTAGCAAATTCCAATAGATTGATATATTGCTGGATTATATTACCCTCATTAAGATCTATTACACCATTAGAGGCATTATTTAATCCTCCTGCTAATTTACCAGTAGCAGTACCCACTTTACCTTCATTAAAACTGTTTACTACAGCAATATTATCTTTTCTTGCAAAATATAACCATTTATCAATTTCCCAACCATCAGGAACTAAAGATAAATCCAGTTTTACAAGTTTGCCATAATTCTTAGCAATCATTCTATTAAGTCTGTCATGAATTACATCATATAAATAATTATATGGTTTCATCATATCTACCATAGAATATGGCATAAAATCATTTGTAGTATAAAGAGAACCTATAATGCCAAAATGACATCTTGAAGGATTACTTAATCTATTATATTGAATAGGTCTAGGTCTAATATTTACATATACATCCTCTCCTATTTTAGTTCCTTCCCAGGCTTCATTTATCCAGTATATTTCCTCTTTTTCTCCCATAGCCTTATCTGCTACATAAGTTTCAGGATAAAAGTTTATAACTTCTTCACCTGTTTGAGGATCATAAGAAGTAACCTTTTTAATCTTTCTTCTTGATTTCCAAAATACCCTAATTACTCTTATGTTACCATCAAAATCAAAAGCAGAATGTGCTATAAATCCTTCTCTGTCTCCAAATAATGTAGATATAGTTTGTTTATCTGTGAGTTGCACATCCCCTACATAGATAAAACCATTCTTCTCATGTAGATTGGCCATACTATCTGTATCAGTGCCTGTAATAGAAGATTCTTGCATATCTTCAATATATTTTCTATCCTTAGGGGTGAGAACATTGTAGAAATGGTCAATTATTTTTCCAGGGCTCCAATAGTCCTCAATAATAACCATGTCTGCATCTTCAATATTTTTAGAATAACTAGATCTGCAAATAGTAACATTAACAGGATTAAGTTTTTCCAATACAGGCTCACCACTAACAATATCACAAAGATACATTTCTTCTCCCACAGTCATAGCATCCATGAATCCTTCATTAAATAACAAAGCAAAATTATTCTCTTTATTATAATGATTCAAAATGATATTTGCTCTGGATTCTTTAAGGTCTTGCCAGGTGTAAGTATAGTATTGATTCAGTTCCTCAAGTTTTCTATTCATTTCATCTTCTGAAGATGAAGTATTTTCTATTAATGCTTGAAGTTCCTGCAATAATTCTGCTTTCTTTGCTTCGGATGCTTCTGATACAGAATTAGGGTCAGTTACAATTACCTTGTAGTCGAACACTCTTTTAGACTCCTCGCCTTTAAGAATATTCAACTTACTGTTAATTATAGGATAATGTTGTATTGTAGCAGGAATGAGATCATTCCGAAGTTTTGTTGGATTCAGAATGACCTCAATATCGTTCATATCAATCTTACCATTAAGCAGATTATAATTGATTTGTTTATGCAAAACTGACTTCCTGTTAGCACCACTAACCAAAAAAGTATGGTCACAAGCGAAGTCTACACATTGTTTTCTCCACTTCTTACCTTTTTGGCTGAAGGGTAATTGCTGAGCAGGAAACTTATGTGTTACACTGTCCATAATTTTATTTTAAATTTTTACAAATTTACTAATTATTTTTGGAATTTACAATAGGTTTAAAAAATAATTAAGGTATTAATAAATTATTTATTATAATGGCTAATCATATCATCATATTGGGAGAAATAAGAGTCCTCTGTCAATATATTTTGCTGTCGATTTGCCCTAGATAAATCTCCTTCATACAAATCCACAAAAGCACCTCTATATAACATGACCATACCTAATGCTCTAATTCTATCAAAGTTAGCAATAGAGTTAAATCCTATAGCCTCTTTAAGTAATGCCCTACTCTTTATAAAATGTAAATTAGGTACAGTTTGCTCAACTTGTTCACCCTCTTCCTCTATAGTAATAGTAACAGGTTTAATAAACCATTCTCTAATAAGTCTATTAGCATAATCATTTATTGGCTTAGTAGCACCTATACCTTTACTGGAATTACCATATCCTTTTGATTTAATAAGTTGTTTATCTACTAAATACTCAGGAGTATCACACAATAAATGTAAACATCTTCTTGTCTTAAAGTAAGCAAACAGTCCTCTTTTGTTATTCTCATAACAACATTTAGCATTATAAAATAAGCAAAGTAATCTTACCATTTCAAAGTTATCATCAGCATAATCTTTTCTACCAGTCCATTCTGCCACAATTCTATCTGTAAACAAATCCAAAACAAATGTAGAAGTAAGAGAAAGAGTACCTGATTCATCTTGGTCTACAGGATCGTGTCCTATAATATATCTGCCTACTTGAACTTTATCTGTCTTATCCTTTACAGGCATTTCATATATTTCAAGAGCACCAGGGGCATTGTTATCTTGTAATGGAAACTCTCTAATAGGCATATCATTTGTGGGTAAAAATCCCACCGTACCATCCCCTTTTTGTGTAAGAGTACCTACATATACATCATCATAGAAATTAGGATTATTATCTATTTCATTAAGCCTCTCATTTAATTGAGTAATAGGAAACAGATTACCATGAGTTTTCAACATAGCTTCCTGAGGAGTAATAGGAATCTCTGCTATTCTTTTGGTAATGGCATTTATATCAGGAGTATTGTATTTGACATTATACCTGTCTTTAAGAATTACAAGTAATGCTTTAGTTACATCAGAATTACCATTTTCATCATAGCAGTTAGCAAGATTAAGATACCCTGGAAAGAAAAAAGCAAATTCTTTTTTGCCTTGACCTATTTTATCATATACATTAGGAAATGCTTCTATATGATACCCTCTAGGATTATATACAAGTTTCTGAGCACTTGCAAAGTCTGATTCGGTATCACCTGCTGTACCATAACACATTATTAATCCAAATACATCCTCACCCTCTTCTACAGAGGGCAACAGGTTTCCCCATAATTTTTCAAGTGCAGAAAAGGTCCCAAACTCCTCGATGACATATAAAACTCCTCTAGATCCTCTTAATTTAGCAGGATCATCTTTAGAAGTTACCCCTATAACAGAGTTCAATGTTCCCATATTGGTACCTGTATCAGTATCTTTATATCCCATAGTCCACTTCATATCTGTTAAGGAATTAAGTAATCTCATAGAAGGCAACTCCATAGTAGCAGCCATCCAATCTATATCATATTGAAATTTGTCTAAAGTTTGATCCCCACCAACAAGATATTTTTTATCATCCGCTGTAATATAGCAAGTTACTTTTTTATTCACATCAGCATATTCCCCCAATATAAATCTTTTAGCAAGCATAGCTGCCGCATAAAACGATTTTCCCTTGGATCTTGAGGCTAATTCTGCATAGTGGTGTCCCTGCTCTCTCGCTTGATATATGGCATGAGATTTATAATAGTGTCCCTCCCAGACTCTTGGAAAATCGAATCCTCTTTTGCCCTTTTTAGAGTTTTTACTATCTTTTTTTACTAACTGCATAGGGGCATAATTAAGAAAGTAATAATAATCTCCTGTTACCCATTCTCCATCACTTTCCCTAACATACCCCTCTCTACATCTTCTTACCTCTTCTTTTATCCATCTGCCAAATTCACTATTAGGATTACCATTGGGTCTAAGATTAGTATAACAACCATATTTTTGATAATGTAAAGCAGCAGGTCTGAAATAATCCATATCCTCAAGAATATGTGGTTTAGTTATATCTACTATAATTCTACCTGAATCATCTTTTGGCAAGTCTATTGCTCTGCATCTTTTAGGAGAAACAAGATTTTGAATAAAGGGTACGTTATAAAAGAAATCCCAAAACTGTTCTTGTATTTCCTCAGGTAAAGATTCCAACATCAAATCCTCTATAGGGGTTTGATATTCATTAATTAAAACCTCACTCTTTTCCATAGTTTATCACATTATAGACCATCCTCAAATACTTTCTTTCTTTCATTACCCCCTCTTGCCCTACCTACTGCTTCAACTTCTTTTGTAACAATCCTTTCTGTCTCTTGTAAATCTTTAGCAAGTTGTGGTAACTGTCTTAATGCTGAGGTTATAGAGTTAATGGTGTAAATAGGTTTACCATTATTATCTGTAGCAGTAAGGTCTACTTCTTTAAGGAATTTTCTTACTTTATCCACAGCAGTTCTAGCATCCTCTAACAACAAAGTACTGGTTGTCATAGTATGCTTTCTATAATTATCTATTGCCTCTTGCAATTTATCATCAACCTTAAAATTGGTATCAAGACCCTCCTGTTCTTTAATCATATTAAGCCTTTCCTCTAAATCAGTAACATAATTATAAGAACTTCTTGGGTCTGCCATGAAGTAAATCACACTCAGTTGTTGCATAAATTTCTCCTTATTTTTAGTCCTGTCAGCATTATATAACTGCCTTAAAGGTTTAATAAGAAAACATTCCTGAGTAGGCATTACCTCATAATTTATCATTTCTACTAAGTGCATATAACAAAAAAGCCAAATCTGTTAAGACTTGGCTATATAATTTACAATAGTTTATTTCTTGAAGTACTTGTTTGAACCTCTACTTCATCATATTCCTCAATAACTCCTTTAATATCTCTATCTTGGAAATCTCCATAGATAATGTCATTTATTAGGATTTTAGGAATATTGTAAACAATAGTATCTTCAAGTTTTTCAATATCCTCCTTAATGGAATTATCTCTATATTTTCTTTGAGCATAATTCTCAAAATTAACTCTTACCAAATCCCCAGGTTTAGTATTTCTAACAGTATCTCCTACAGCAACTACTTTTTGATAAGGTCTCAATGTACCTGCCGGAGCAACTATTACACCATTAACCACTAAATCCTCTTCATAGCAATCCAGAGTTATGATTATTCCTGTAAAGGAAGGCTTATACTTTTTTATTTTGATGTCTTTCATAACTTTTCCTCTTTCTTTCCATACTCTTAAAGTCAACAAAGAATTTACCTAATGAACCTACATTTATACTAGTATTATGTGTCTTAATGGTTTCAATATCATTATCCTTTAAAGGTAATTCAGATAAATATTCTCTGATAGCCTTCCAATAAGAATTATAAACCTCCCACACATATTTTATGGGGAGGTTTAATTTTATTGCTGCTTCAGTACATAAGTCTTTTGCAGTTTTCATTTCTCTATAGATATTCTAATCATTAGTCTAAATTCTCCTGTATCTTCAACTTCTTGACTGATAGCAGGAACCAATTTAGGATTTATCCTACCATCTACCATAAGATTATGTTTCTTAAACTTATGGAGAATCACTTGAATATTACTGGATTTTAATTTACAAGCACTCATTATTTTTTGCTTAGTAGAAGTGCTTGATAAAACTTGAGCAAGAATAGCATCATCTGTAATAACTTTACTCAAGTCATAATGTTCCTTTAAGTAAGCAGCCATTACAATTCTTTCTTTATTGGTAAGATTATGTAAAGGAACTGTAAAATCTAACCATGCTCTAAAAAAAGAAATATCCATTGGAGTAGTTGCTGATATTACATTATCTGCTATTCTCCTACTCATAATTACTCCTCTTTAATTTCCTCTTTGTTTTTTTCAGTAGGCTGATCCTCAACAGGAGGATTAATAGCAACTCTAGTAAGAAATTTCTCAAGAACTTCAGAGCAGTTAGTTACAAAGTCTGTTGTAAAGAATTGAGAATACTCAAGTACTTTAAACATCTGCTCTACAGTTTTATCCTTAAGCATACTATTCAACATTTCTATCTGACTAGCCATCTGACCAATTTGTTCATTAGCCTTATCAATTACTTTCTGAACTTGTTCATTAGCCTGTTCTACAGTAATCATTTTAGGAGTTGCCTCCTCATTCTTCTCCATATTTTCCATTTTAAATATTTTAATTTAATTATTAATTTTCAGGATATTCTCCATATTTATCTTTCCACATCTCTCTCCATGTAAAGATGTCTATCAATCCTATGTCTGTTCTATTACAATTCAGGCATACTGAATCACCATATTCAGGCTCTCCAATAGTTTGTACTGCAAGAGATAAACAACTCTTACAATAGTAAACAGGATCTTCATTATATTCACTCTCTGTTTGAGTTCTGTTTAACTTTACCATAAATTAATTATTCTCCTGCAATAAATTATAGTGGCGGGAATAGGAATCGAACCTATGAAGTCTTAGTTATGAGCCAAGATTGAATACCAATTCTTCCCACTAAAAACCCAGGCCATGCAATACATCAAGGCGTTACCCTCCGATTCCCTTCCTTAAGAAAGAAGTACATTACTTTATGCTATATACGGTTTTAGTCTGGGAAAATTACGCTAAAAGACTTTAGAGGAAGCTAATACCCCTTAGACGCATTTTTTTAGAGCTTCTTAATGGAATCGAACCACTATTTCCTCTTTACAAGAGAGGTATCTTAACCTTTAAGATCAAAGAAGCAGAGCCACTTTTAAGTGGCTTAGAGTAAGTTTATTTAATCTTTCTTAACTCTCTTTTTAGTTTTAGTTTCTTGCTCTGTAATTGAAACAGAGACTTCATCATCTTCTACTGAAATAGTAATAACTTTTCCAGAGAGAAGCTCTTCTTCATGTTCTAAAAAAGTATTTAGAAATTCCTTTTCAATCTTAAGTTGCTTGCAATTATATGCAAGTGTTGCTGCTACTATACTAAAAATAATAGAGGCAAGACCTGCTGAAATAGAAACAAAAAACATTCCTGTATAAATTGCAAGTGTTGCTAATGTAGCAAGTATTTTCAATGCTACTTTCTTTACTTTCTTTTTATCCATTTTATATTCTCTTAAATTAGTACCTCCACTAAGAATCGAACTTAGATTATAGGATTAGAAATCCCATGTTCTGTCCATTGAACTATAGAGGTATACCCTGTTTCACAACAGGGATTTATAAAACATTAATTATGTACGTGAAATTATCTTTTCTTATAACGAGTACAAAGATATGAAAAAAATTTGATATATGCAAATTTTTATTGCATTTTTAACAAACTTTAACATACTTATTTAGTTTTTTCAGAAATTAAGGAAACTTTATCCTTGTTACTTTCTTTAGATTTAGTTATTTTATACACAGAATCATTTCTATGAAGACTATTATTTTGCCCTCTTAATATAAAATTAATATAATCTTGAGTTTCTTTTGGGAAGAAATTTACCCAATCCCATCCATTGTATATGTCAATCCCCTTCTCTTTTGCTTTATTTAAAACTTTCAGAGTGTTACCCGGTCCATAGTTATATGCTGCTAATGCTTTAGCCACTCTAACACTATCATTTTGATCCTCTTTATTAACCCAGGATCTATTCATTAAGTTTTCCCCAAAATACCAATTTCTCACATCTGTATTTATAGTATCATTTCTCAGTTGCTCTTTAGTATAAGAAGTTCCTTTTGCTTTATTATAATCTTCAAGTACTGCCGGTACTATTTGAAACATGCCTCTTGCTCCAGCAGGACTAACTTTATCAGAAACAAATCCACTTTCTGTATAAGCCTGCCTATTAGCAAGTTCACCCATATCTATAAGATCCGTCTTATTATTAGATTTATTATTTTCAGCATCATTAAGACCAAACAGATTTCTTATAAACCCACCAAAATCATATCTTACAGATGGGATAGGTTTATAACTAAAAGGTTTTGATGGTTGATTTTGGAGATACCCCCCTTGTGCTTTAGGTGTAACTATAATCTCTGGTAAATATGTAGTACCTCTATATTTTTCTGGAATACCATAATAGTCATCCAAATATAAACGGTCATAAAATTCAAATGGTTCCCCTAAACCAAAAGACTTATCACCATATTTATTTTTTCCAAAAGGATTAATATCATATTTATCATAAACAGAGACATATTCTCCTTTATTATCAAATCCTCTACTATAAGTAAAATCATTTAACACTGGTGGATAATTGCCCAATGCTGTACCATTAAAAGGTAATGCCCTCACTGCATTTAAAAAATCTATAGTATTTTCTTCTGCAAACTTGTCTTTACTGTTATTTATAATAAGACCATCGAATGTGTAGTAATCTTTCTTTACTTTATCTTTTGCTTTTGTTGGAGCATACTTTGATTTTTTAATAACATCTTTATCATATTTGTACCCTAAATATTTAGCAAAAGCAGCATCTGCAATAGGGTCTCTATCATCTGAATAATCTGACTTGTTCAAAATGAGAGCATTAAATAGTCTTCCATAAGGATTATCATAACTAGTAGCAGGGTTAATATTCCTAAGTAGCCTGTCTTTAATAATATGTAATTTTGAGTCACTTTCAGTACCATCATGTTTATGTGTATTTTGGTTATTTTCTTGATGGTTGTTTTTATATTTTTTTGATATATTATATATATCATTTATTAATTGCAACATATCTCCAACTCTATCTATTTTATTTATCCACTTCATCGGAGAAGACTGCTTAATGTATATATCCTGTAGAGAGACATTATCATTTCCTATCTGTTCTATAGTATTAGTTATAGGATTTACTATACTGTAACCCATTGCATTTGCTACATCTGTTAAATTGAGTGGATCATATTTACCATCTGATAATGGAGAATCATAACTGGGGGAATACCCAAACATATCTATAAAATCAGTACCCCGTCTTGTTATAGGTAGAAATCTTGCAACATCATACGCTAATCTTCCCACATCTTTCCATTCTTCTGGGTATGCTTTTTGTGACGCAGTTGCATCAAAGGGGGTAATTACAGGAATATTTCCAAAACTACTCGTGTATATAGGTACATTTGTATTTCCACCATCTTCATGTTTATGATTCCATTTCCTTGCATTAAGAGCAAAGATAGCCATCTTCTTTTGTTCAGGAGTACCATGTTCTTTGTACCAAGTTGATGACTTACCTGTTCTCTCTTTAAGTTCTGTAAATTTACCTCTATTCTCAGGTTTTATATTTATATTACCCCCATCTGCATACATATTATAAGCATCCCTGATAGTATTAATATCAGAGATACCATTCTGCATAGCAAATTTAATTACTCTACTCTTCTCACTTGCTGTAAGACTTTTCCATTTTCCCATAATCCAAGTTTCTTTAGTATTCTTCCAAGAGGTTTATATTTATCTTTATATTTTCCAACCTCATATATTTCAGGCTCATTTTTACCACGTGTGCTATAGTACTTACCACTACCTATAACATTAATATGAGATACTCCATCAATTACATTAGCAATACCTATAGAGTATTCTTTTCTTTCTCCTTTCTTTTTACTTTTCTTTTTCCACATAGTTAAATACATCTTGATTGATTAAACTTACTATACATCTTGCTGACCCCTCTATAAATGGCTCATCATAATTAATATCTGTATATTGACCTGTCTGTGCTATACTGTGCATTATTTCATGAGTAAGGGTTAATACAATTTGCTCTTTTGTAAATTTATATCTTTCTTTATTACCCAAAGCTATTATAATTTCTTGAGTTACATCACTTGTATGCCCAAAATCTACACTTTCCCCCTCTTCAATATAATCTACAAAATGTACTTTCCAAGTTGTACCAAACAAATCAAATGCAAAATCTTTCCACCTTATATTATTCTCTTCCATATTTTTATTTATTGTAATAAATACAAATATAGTAAAAATATTTGATATATGCAAGAAAATCAACAAAATAATTTATACTAAGTATTACTTTAAGTATTACCAAGTATAACCAAATCCATATACTACTCCTATAGATATATTAGGTTGAAAAGAGGCTTTCATATCATAAGGGTTTACACATAGTCCATAATTAATCCCTAAGCCAATACCAATAAATTGCTTGAAAGGTTTTTCTTTTTTTATAGTTAGAGGTTTGTAAGTATAATCAAACCTATAGGTAATTGTATCTATTTCTGCTTTATATCCACTATACTTTATCTCATACTCAAATTTAGTAGAATCAGTATTCTTATTACCTGTAAGGGTTTTATGCTCTATAGGTAAATTAATATAAACAGTATCATTATTATACACAATAAAAGTATCTGTTGTAGTAACATATTCTATCTTTGTTTTTTCTTTAATGGTTTCTTTATATACAGTATCTCTAACTTCAACTGTCTTTATATTTTCAATCACCTTAGGAGAGGAACATTGTTTACATACCACTAAGGATAAAATAAGAGTAGCCATAGTTAGAGTAACTATAATCCAATTTTTTAATGTGTTTGTATTCATAGTAAGTGGATATTAAAAAGAGGAAAAGGAAATTATCCTCTTCCTCTTTAACTATTATTTTATTTTGAACTTATCCAAGAGTTTCAATATCTTACTAATTGTATCTGCAAAGGTTTTATAAGATTCAATACCTTTACCAATAAATTCATCTAATTTTGATTTGTTCTTTCTATAGATAATATAACCTATAAGAGTTATAATACCACTACCGAGAATAAACATAATCAGATTAGCCATTAAACATCCTAAAATTATTTCTTTCATATTATAATATAATTTGTGATTCCTTCACAACATTTGTAACATCAAAGGAAGGAGTAATAGGATCTATTTTAATAGTCTTATCATTCCCTAGACTGATTATTTTATCTAAATATTTCATTTAATAAACAATAGTTTGTTTGTTTTTATTACTTACTATTATATCTAATTTATAAGTATTATCTGTAGCAATTCCACTATGAACATATTCTGTATTCTTTACAGTAACATCATATACTTGATTTTCTTGGGTATCAACTAATTTAACCCAAGGAGAGACCAACAGTGATTCATAGAAAGGTAAGTCATCTACAGGAATTTCTTTATAAGCATTCCAATTACTTTCCACAGTTAATAGGGTCTTATCCTCAGCAGTACTATTATCAATAGATTCTGTATATTTATAGAAGTTATCAAAACTCTGCATCTGCATTGAGCCATAACGGTCTCTCCACTGCAAATAATATCTACTCGGACAAGCATCTACTTTAGCAACTTCTATAGATTTGTAATTGCTTATTTTAGACACTGTACGTACCTCAAATCCCCCTGGAACTACACTAATGTTAACACCTTCATAATAAGAATTATCTTTTGGTATAAATTTTGTTTTAAAATATAAATCAGGATTGTCAAAATACCCCATAAAATATATTCCTTCTATTTGGTTAGAAAGAGTAAAATCCAACATTTGCAACCCGCTATTAGTAGAATCTATATTAAAATATTGTATGTCTCCAGATTTGTATTTTATATAACCACTTAAAGATGCTGGTAAATCGTGAGAAAATGTATCAGTTTCACTTAATATCCAAATCTCATTATCATCATATAATATTATACTATCGCTTGGTAAGGAACTTTCCAACAAGTATCCTTCAAGTGCATCATGAGCATTAACTAAATCGGTTACAAAACTGCTCTTTGGAGTAATCCCATTAATAACAATATTTTCAGTATCTACAGGAGCAGTTAAATTACTATAAGCAGAATACTTGATAGTAATGGGGTATTTATCTATTTTCGGGGTAATAGATACTCCTACACTTGCAGGCATTATCCCCAGAGTTAATAAATAGGTCAAATCAATTCTACTACACTCTAACCCAAAATCACTAACCGACAATGTAGCAAGTGCAGCATCAGAAGCATCTTCTTCATTGTGTATTTCAATAGTGGCATAACCATCTGGAATGTAAAGTGAATAAGTTGATGCTGTAGTAGCAATATGATAAGGTTCATCTAATTGTTCCCCACTGCTGTTTTTGAATTGTATATAAAAATTTGCTTTAAGTGCCTCCGCAGTTACTTCTTTATAGACCCAATCGTTTCCACTTTTTGTAAAATTTACAGGATTATCTAAAGCACCAACATAATTTATTGACTCAGGTGATGCTATACTAATAGATACAAAATTTTCATCAGCAGTAGAAGTAGGATATGTTCTTACAAAAAAATCAGTATTTTGTGCTGTAATCCGAAAATCAGTATTTTCAACCCCTATAGTATTACTGTAAGGAAAGTTGTCTATATTAATTCTTTTGGGTTGACCCTTTTCATAATAATAGTATCTAAATGGTGTAACACCAAGTAAATACCCTTCATATGTTAATGGTGCAAAAGAGGTGAGCCCTATACCAGAGTGAGCTCTCTCCCAACCAACATTGTCTACCACATCAGTAAACTCATAAACCTCGGCTCTACCAAAAGTAAACAGATTTTTCAACGAATATTTGGTATTATATATACCATAATCAGACAAATTCTTAAAGCGTTTCTTAACCCCGGTATTCAAATAAGGATTAAAATTATCTGTTAATTTACCACAATTAAGAGCAAGAATATATTCTACCTTATCACTGAAAACAAAAGGAATATGTGGTAAGAATGTTCCTTTATGCTCACTGTCAAAACCTTGGAGAGCAGGTTGTATCCAGTCTGCTTCGGCGTGGCTTAAAGGAGTCTCTAAAGATGCTTTTCTATTAGGATAACGGTAAATAGGACAGATGTCCCAAATAGTACTCGACCCAAGAACTTTACTTTCACTGTTATATATCTTTACATTCCAGTCTTCGTCATCAAAAGAAACATCTTCATAAGGGTAACTGAAGTTATAATTGTTTCTTACTATATCAGTAATATCAATTATTTTACTTGTAGAATTTTTAGCAATAAAGCAGTTGCCGCTAAACTTTATATCATAAACAAACACCACTTCATATTTATAAGTTCCATCTGCTGTTATCGGTGTTGCAAAGTTTACTGTTGCTATTATTTTTTCGTCTAAATATTTCATTTTTGTCTTAATTTTCTATTTAGTTTTTCATATTCTTTCTTTTGCTCTTCATCCAACATAATATATTATGTTTTCATTATCTAATAGATATGAGTATCCCTAGGGGGTTTTCTTTCCTTACTTTTTCAAAGTATTAAAACTCCCTTACCTTGCTGTTACCAGTAGGTTTATCCATAAAACTTCCAAATGGCGGTTTACCCCAAGAGCCTTTCACCCTCAACCTTTTCTCAATCTGATTGGTAGGCTACATTTTTTATATTTATGGACTGTTCTGAACAGGGGTCATCCTCAAAATTTATATTGTGATTTTTAAATCACTACAGTGAGAAATAATAATTTCTCTTTTTTTCACCCCACAGGGAACTCATTCTTTTATTTACCAGATAGTGATGAGTTGCCTTAAGAACTCAGATTGTTCTTATTCTGAGTGCAAATATAAGTATAATTTTTGACATATGCAAGTAAATTAAGAAAAAATTAATAAATTATTTTTTTTATTTTATGATTATGGAAATAGAGAGCATTTTCTTCTCTTTTTCTATCTCCCCCCTACTTTAGATACTCCTTATATTATATATTAACAAGAGAGGGAGAATATAAAAATTTTATATATTGACAGGAATGGGGGATAGCCACCACAAACCCTCCCATGGTCTTGGCAGGTTGGGATAGTCCCCCTGCCTAACTCTAAAACATTAAACAATGGAAGCTGTAAACTATCCAAAAAGAAATCTCCTGCGAGGACAAGAGATTATCAACCATCTCCTTAAAGGGCATGAGACCCAGCTCGGTAAAAACCGGGCGGGGAAAGCAGTCTTAATCTGCGATGGAAAGGCCATCGCAGTATCTGACAAGGCATTTGAAACCCTGAGTGGAGACTCTGTAGAGGGTCTCCAATACTTCGAGTTCCAGGTAGGAGATGCCTGGATTCCCTGCATTTGTAAGGCAGGGGGATTGGAAAATGCTCATGTCCACACTTGGTAAACAAGTGTGGGCGTGAGTGCCCTTAAAATTTCAATTACATAGAATTTAAGTAAGAGAAAGATATAACTATATTTAATCACAAATATTAATTGTTTTTTTTAACTATAGCATCTCTTTCTCTTACTTTTTTGCATTTATCTTTATATTATAAAATGATAAATGTATTGCTATACCTTTAATAATGGTTAATTTAACCAAATACCGAGTTTGCTTGTTAGTAGGTCATTCTCTATGAATGTGAGAACAAGATATTGCTGATAGAAATCAGATAAGTTATAAGGCTTTGATAGTAAAAGCCAAAGGATATGCACGTAGTTAGTTACTATGTGGTCAAGCATATCCAGTGAGATAAGCAGGCCTAGGCTCACACTTCTTTTGGAGAATCAAGAAGTAAAAATGATACTCACTTACTATGTTCTTTTGTAGTTTTTCTTGTTTATGTAAGCCAATCTAATTCGCTATTAGGATGAATCGCAAAGAAAAACTATTCTTTACCTAAGAGAGATTGGTTTCTCTCTTAGGTTCTAAATCTTTAAACCAAGTCTCATAAAAGTTAGTGGAGAGACTCTTTTGCTAGTTATGCTGTGTAAACTAGTGAAGTTGTAAAAATTAAAACAAAACAATTATGACAGCAAGTTACGATTACTCCATCGTTAAAGGAGAAGACTCCAAAGTAGTGACAGCAGTAGTAGAGTATCTTAACTCCTCCCATCTTCGGATGGATGCGGCGGCAAGGCTTTTAAATGCTCTCTCCATGTGGGGAGAGCAGTTTGAAATCCTCTACTCTAGTTCCGAGATTCGGACTTACTCCAATGAGGATTTTAAGGAGGAGCCTTCTAAGGAGTCTCGTGAATCTTTGATATATATTATCAAGGACAGATGTCCTAAAGAGTACCTCATCAGAGTACTCGACTTGGCATACTCTGCACTTAACCCTGTAGAGTATGTCATCTCTAATGGTGACGCTGTAAAACGTTATTTGACTCCTTCAGAGAGTGATATTCAATTCTGCAAAAAAAGAATTGCAGAGGCGATAGAATTCATTAAATAACATATATATAACACTCCCACATCTATCCTTGTGGTGCAGGCTAACCATTGTGGGAGTGTTATTGTGATATTATGAGTAGTTGGGAGGGTTACACAGATAGTTCCAATGAGTATAAATATCTGTGACAACATTATAATAATAGGTAAGATGAAGACAAAGATACAGGTTTGCAAGGACCTTATAAACTTGCTTGTAGGTAAATATAATGAAATAGACTGTATAGATGAGCAGGGAATGCCCCATGCCTTGCAAGTCTTTGTAAGTAGGGCGAAGCTTTATGCAGATGAGAATGGCTCTGCAACTGTTTACTTTGGTTGCAAAGACGACAAGCATTGCTATGCATTAGAGTACACTGACGATACTTTTATATTATTCTCAGTTGATGAAAAGTCTCCAGACTCTTTTAACTGGGAATAATAATAAAATCCCCACACCATAACTAAGCAGACTGGTTTCTTGACTTAGGACTGGGAGAGATTATTCTCAATATTTAAATACATAAAATTATGAACACACAACGATCACTGGGTGTAGAAACTATCAATAGTTTTATTACACCAAAAGGTATTCAAAGAACCTTACAGGTTGAAATTGATGGCAGTAATGTAGACATTGATTTCACTGTTAAAAATGAAAATGCTACAATGATACATTCTATTAATCTTAATAGAAGAGAAGCATTAGCATTAGTATTTTATTTAATTAGAACGCTTCTTCCTAACAAATTCCTAACAAACAAATGGAAAAAGCAAGAAAAAGAAGGAAAAGAAGCCTGATTATATAATTAACAAAAACAATTAAAAACAAACAAAACAATGGAAACAACAAAATGTAAACAAGCACTTGGTGGTTATGCTTGTATAAAAAATAATCACATCTATTATTATACACTTGAGGAGAAACTCTATAAAATAGAAACATATCCAAGTGTAGAAGCAGCAAAGAAAGTATATAAAACTTTCAAAACTATTCAACCCAAATGGCATAAACGAGAATGTGCTGTGTCATATTCAATAAATATAATATGTCTATGAGAACACTAACAGATGAAAATGACCCTGATTATGAATAGTAATCTTAAAAAAACAACAAAGTGTCTATTATTATATGGCACTTTGTTGTATTTCTGTATATTCTTAATATGTGCAGAAGCATTATTTAATTATAACAGTATTTACTTCGTAAATTCCTTTGTTATTCTCATAATATTAATATGCTTCAATCATCATTATTTTGAAGGAGATAATTTAGAAAATTATGTACCTAAATGGTTTAGATAATATGACCTTAGAAGAACTTGAAAAGTTTGATGAACTCTATAAAAATATCCATCCTGAAGAATTTGAAGAAACTGAAGGATATGATATAATATATGGATGTGAGGATTAATTCCTTGCATTCATATATGCCTCCATGTTGGAATAAGTAGACAATCAGGTCTTAAAAACCTGTGGTCAGAATTGACCGTGTGGGTGCAAGTCCCACTGGAGGTACAGTTTATTAAAATACATAGAATTATGAAAAAAGAATGGATTAAATTAAAACTTTATGACCCAATAACAAAAAAAAATAAATGAAAATGGGTATATAAATATAAACACAATAATTTGTATAAATAATACTGAGGAATATATTACTATACATTTTTCTTCAGGTTTAACATTATATACTATAGATTACAGTGCAAAAGGATTAATGCAATTAATTTCAGGTATAAATGAATCAATTAATAAAACTAAATAATTATGGGATTAGATGTTTATTTTAAAAAATATCATGATTATTCTCTCCTAAAGAAAGTCAAGGAAATTACACAACAATATAATGTTTTGTGTGAGGAATTTAAAGACAATAGTAAAATTCAACAATTAAAAACTTCTATTTCTCAATTAGAAGTATTATTTGAACAAAATATTGAACAAGATGAAATAGCATATTTTAGAAAAGCATACTTTATATTATCATATTTTGGATATACTGTAAATTGTTCAGATATGATATTAACCAAACAAGATGTACAAAATCTTATTGGTTCTCTTAGAGCAGTTCTTGCATTAAATAAACAAGAATATTCTATAAGTGAATATGAAAATAAAGTATATGCTATTTTAAGATGTGATAATGACAATTTCTGGTATAATTACACACCAAATGACGTACCTTTGGATATGTATGAAACTGCAATAGATCATCTTGAATATGCTTTGGAAGATGTAAAAGATGGTGAACCTGTTATATTACATGCTTGGTGGTAATTGATGGTAATATATGATAGTCTGTTGGCGCAATGGTTAACGCAGATGTCTTATACACATAAGGTTGCAGGTTCAAGTCCTGCACAGACTACACGATTGTTTTTCATTTCATTGTCAGTTTTGTTTTTAATTGATTAAAAGAGGATTGATTGTTGAGGAAAACTTTGTGTATCCTATGAGTTTACTTTATTTCACTGTAAAGGTTTAGAGGATACTTTTTGTATAATCATTAAATTTAATAATATATGCAAATTAGTTTAATTTTAGCATCTTTTGCTTTTTTCATTTTCTTGGCTTATAATATCATAGCCATTAAAATCTTTGGTATGCCTACATCATTGTCAGATACATTCTACCTCTACCAATCAAAAAAGAAAGGTTTAGGCTACATATTCACTGCAATGATGTGGTCTATGGCATTTTGTCTTATGCCTGCATGGTTAACTATATCAGATAGTATGCCAAATTGGGAACATAATTTTACTTTCCTTGCCTTTCTTGCTGCTGCTTGTATTGTTTTTGTTGGTAGTGCTCCTGCATTTAGAGGTATCAAATTGGAAAATCAAGTACATATGTGGTCAGCAAAATTATGTGCAGTATTTGCTATTGCTTGGTGTGCAGTTATATGTTGGAGAATAATGTATATTATCCCAATATCTATTGGTATCGCCTGGTTAGTGGGTTATTGCCTACACAATCATACTAATGAAAATAGAAAATGGACAAGATGTTCTGATTATATTTGGGAATTGGCTGCATTTATAGCAACCTTTACCACAATAATAACACAATGTATTATTTTATTTTAATTCATATATAATATAATATGAAAAAACTATTTTTACTATTAGCACTTACAGTAAGTATTAATAGTTATTCTAAATGTTACACTACTTATGCACAAACTATTTGGGATAAAGAAACTAACACTTGGAAAAAATGGGTAAACAATTTCACACCTTTTTGTATTGATGATGACAGTAATGATATTACTATATATCTCCAAAATACTGTTCTCAAATTCTATTGTTATAAAATAGAAGAAACTGAAAAAAGTGATATGTATCCATTTTCATTAGTTTTTTATTGTGTAGCAGAAGATGGTAATAGTGCTATTATTCAATTAAGACAATACAATATAAATAATGAGACAGGATGGCAATTACTATTTTATGATAGTGATAATATTATAATGTATGCAGTTAAAATGAATTAATATATGAAAGAATTTGTAGTAATAGAATTTCCTGAAAGCCAGGAAATTTTTGAACATCCTGAAGCAAATCAACATTGTCATTTAATAAATGATACTGAAGGTATTGATTTGTATGGTAGTAGTGCCTATTTTGTAGATAAGCAATGGTATCTGAATAATTTCAAGGAAAATATTGTTATAGATGCAGCACAAAACTTATCAATAGATGCCCTCAATAATTTATATGAGATGCTTGCACAAGGAATAAGGTCTTTTCTTTCAAAAGAATTAATGGATACTTCTGAAGAAAAACCCTTACAGTGCCAAATACCTATTATGTTCAATGACTATTGGACAAAATTATGTGATTCTCAATGTAGAATAGTGTCTGCTATGTATCAAGCACCTACCGAAGGTATTATAATGATATATTTTGAGAATGAAGATTCTTGGAAAGACTTGGATGAATTGCCTATACAAGAACAATTAATTTTAGTAAATTATTTTCAATAATATGACTACTGTACAAATAATTATAATAACACTATCCTTGATAATAGTTGCTTTATTAATATTTTTCTTAATTGTAATTGCTAATGTAAGAAAATATAAATGGGCATCATTAATTTATAGTTTTATATGGGATTTTAATACTTATAGAACTTATAAACTAATAAAGAAGTTACCTAAAGCAATTCCTATGTATACTATGTGGAGCCCTCAAATAATGACTGAGGAATTTTACTATGTATATGATTATAATGTATGGTTAGGAAAGCATCATTTGGTAATCTCACACTTTTATAAACCATTAATTGAGGATATTATCATATCAAATACACTAAGTTAAAATGATTTCAAAAAAACAAGCAAAAAAACTTGTATCTAAACTTATAGGAGGAAATATCATATTAGATGATTGTCCTGTAAGTTTAACTATTGCTGACATACAAACACTTGTTGATTTAGTTCCATCTGTTACAGGAGACCATCCTATTATTACTGTATGTATGGATGATTTAGCATCTTGTGGCTATGATACAAATAAATTATCAGAACAAGATATTGCTGATGTAGCAAACAAAATGTCAGATTATTTCTCAGAAGATTTTTATACTTATTTGAGAGATGCTGCTGATTTCTTAGAATTACCTAAAATAAGTGAATAATATACGTATGATTGTAACATAAATGTAATTTGTTGTTAGACATTGTAGTATGGCAAGAATCTGTGAAGACCTTGCCATAGTTTGCCTCTATAATTCAAGGGATAGAATAACACTCTTCTAAAGTGAAAATCTTGGTTCGAATCCAAGTAGGGGTACTTAAAATAATTTATTACAATGCAACAAAAAACATATTTATCTTTAATAATTATTGTATTATTCATTATTGAAGGTATTAAAACCATTAAAAGAAAATTAATAACATTAATGAAATGAAAGAAGTTAATAATTTTGATGTAATTATTCCTTATCTTAATTTTAATAAATCTATACATTTAGTATGGTTAGTTCAAAGAAATAAAGATGGTAATAATTGTGGTAATAAAGGTAACAAACAACGAACTATAAAATCTTACTATTTTCAATCTGTAGAAAAATTACAAGAGAAAAAAGAAGAAATAATGCAATTATGTAAACAAAATAATTGTAGAGCATATATATGTGTAAATACTAAACCTGTTGTAAAGGTATTATTTACTCTACAAAGTATTGTAATGGATAAACTTCAAGAACAGTTAAATCATAATTCTTATTTATCTTTACATGGAATAATAGATTCTGCTGTTATGAAGTCAGGAGGTGATGGTAATAAATTATGGGTTATTGATATTGATAAAGATGATATAGTATTTGTAAACGAAATTGCTGCTTATATAAATAAACAGCGTTCAGGATTTAACACCAATGCTATAACATATTTTAAAACTCTTAAAGGTTATCATTTAATTACTCATCCTTTTGATTGTCAAAATTTCAATAAAAAATATCCCGATATAGAAATTAAAAAAGAAGGATTAACTTTATTATATGCGTATGTATGAAACCATTAAATGTACCAACTGTAAATATTATGATGATATTATGCTGTTAGAAATGTGTAGTACCTGTTCATTAAAAAGAAGTTATCCTTCAGAAACATTAAAATTTGAACCAAAATGATAGCACTGAATTTTACAGAACCTCTATTCCACTATAACGTAAATGTTTTAATAGGAGATAGTACCGAGATACAAAATTATAATTGTATTGACGCTGAACTTCGCAAATGTTTACTTACCTGTATGAAAAATGATAAAGATTGCGGAACTATTGTTTTTAAAGGCTCTCATCAAACCAGAGAAGTACTTATTTATAGCAATAACAATGTCGCCTTAATCAATAGGCAAATATTTAATGCTGTAATGGTAGTCTTAGACAAAGAAGGTATTCAATATACCAATAATATTAGTAACATATTTGCCTCATTGGTTGAATTTTATACTAATAGCATTTTTGATAAAATAGTAGAATATCTTGAATCTGATCCTTTGAAAATAACCAATGAAAATAATACTTACCTTTTAAGTTTAAAGTCAGAATAACTATGAAAGAAGTAACTTACGAAGTTTTTCAGAAAAAAGCAAGGGAATTTTATAAACATTATGATTATTTTATCTATTTAAGGTGTAAAATTAATTATTATATTCAAACAGAATGGTTAAATACTTTTTGTCATTGGTTATTAGAACATTTATTTCCAAAACAATGGCAGAGTGAATACACTTTTCCTTACTATTACACTGAGAAAGGAGAGCACTTTCCTGAAGAAAAAGAATTTATAGGTAAAAAGATTACTGATGGTTGTAATGAAGGAGTAGTTCAAAGGATTGTAGTATTCTTAGACGACTCTTATTATGAGGTAACTGATAATGATTTGACTCACTTAATATTAACTAATTATCCAGTTGAAGTATTATGATTTGGATATTTACCATTAGATATATTATAATAGCCCTATTAATAGCAAGATTTTGGGCGGCTTTAGTGTAGAGGCCGGCCTCGAATCTGCTATAATGGGATTATTTTGTCCGTTCTGTCTTATTATAGTGTTATTATGTGCTATATTCTTCTTAGGAGAAAAAATTGGTAGAAAAATAGATAAATGGTATGAGTAATTATAAAGGAAAACTAGAAAAACTTATCAGTAAATATTATGAACAGCAAGTATTTCGTGCCGTTAGAGACGGCAAAACAACTCAAAGAAAAGGGGTATCCACAACTTGATAATGAATGGTACTATAATCTTAATGGAGAGATTAAATTGTATCAGGACTTAGATGAGGGATATAAAGAGGAATGCCCCATAATGCTTGCCCACTATTATTTTGCTGCCCCGACCTATCACGAGGTTATAGACTGGCTGCGAGAGCAATACGGCTTAATCGTGTGCGTTGGTTTCAGTGTCGCGAGATGTTGGACATGGAGTGTTGGGAGATTAAGAGAAATTTTAACACTGGGTGCATACGGTGAGAAAGAGAGCACCCGCGAGAAAGCCTTGAACGTAGCAATACTCAAAGCATTAGAAATGATATGAAAGAGAAACTTATGTATATATCATGCATCTATCTTTAATAATACACATGTTCATGGATGGAGGTTGCTTTTTGAAGACTTCACATGGCAAGATGGAACACCTTGTGGAATTAAAGAATAAATTATTATGGAAACAATAAAAATAAATGATAAAGAGTACTTGCTTGATATTGAGCAAGCAAAATCTCAAGGTGTGCTAATAGAGAAAAACATCAAACCTCAGAGTTGGGAAGAGTATGTTGAAGCAACATCAGGGATAGTAGGCAATAAAGCATCTCTTCATTATAGTGACGCATACGGTAATCAATATGATATATTTAAGAATGTAGACGAAGCTAGAGCCTTTAACGCTCTTGGTAAGTTAATTCAGTTGAGAGATGCTTGGATAGGAAAATGGAGACCTGATTGGACGAATAGCAATAGTACAAAATATGTTATATATCAGAGCGGAGGTAAATTTAATACAGATTTTTCTTATGATTCCTCATACGTATTAGCCTTTCCCACCGAGGAAATGAGAGATGATTTTCTCTCCACATTCCGAGACCTCATTGAACAAGCCAAAATGTTTTTGTAATGAATATTTTAGTATTAATTTTACTAATTATTTGTTGGAAATGAAATTGTGGATTATAATACTTGTTCTTGTAATAATTTTTTTAATTCCATTGTGTGTTGTTTCACTTATTGAGACAAGATTATACAAAATAAGTTATACTGATTTGCTTGAGCGTGTCTTGGAAGATGAAATAGTATTAAAAGATAAAAACGAGGAAATAGAAAGATTAAAAAAGATAATTGAATTTAGAAATGTTCTAGGAGCTGTACTTCTAAATAAAATAGAAAAAAATAGTGAAATAAAATTATGACTTACGATGAAATAATAGAATTATCTCAAAATAAAAGTATTAATGAGATTAGTAATATTGCTTTACTGTTAGAACAATCCATTCTACACTATTTTTCAAGACTTCTCATAGACACATCTATAGAAAAGCCTTTAAAATGTAATATACGGTTAGAATATTTCTTAGATGGTAATGATATTAATTGTACAATTACATCAATATATCAAGAACCATCTGAAGGATTAGTTTGTCTATATATAAAAGAAATAGAAGATTGGGCTAATCTTGATGATTTTTCTTATGATATGCAGTTGAATATATTAAAAAAATTATGTTATGAGATTAAATTATGATAAGTGAAATTTATTTTGTAGATGCTCAATTCTCTATTGGTGAAAATCCATTTGTATGGATGAGGCAACTTGATAATGTTACTACTCTTCCCCTTGTTCCTATATGGCATAATTATACAACAAAAATAAAAACTTTGTATAATTGCTGGAATAAACCAGATAAAGTAGTAATTGTTGTAAATAATCCTATAGATATTGATATTGCAAGAGATTATGGTAAATTATCTTGGAATCATATCTATGGGTATGATTGGAATAAACAAAAGTTTGTATTATTTAAAGATGTTAAATCTTGTCTTAGGCTTACTCCTAATACTAAAATATGGAATAGAATTACTAGATTTGGAGATTATAATTGTTTTTTAAAATGAAAGAAAATATGTATATCCCCCATAAATTAGCAGTTAAATTATCAAGATATTGGGATAAAGACCACCCTGATGATGCAGATGAAAATGCTGTATGGGGTACTATTACAGCACTTACTTATAGTGAGGTTATAAATTGGTTAGAATCTAAGAATATTTACTTAGAGATATGTCCTACAGCAATACCTCAAGATGTATTTAATGAGGAATCTTCAATATGGAAGGTTGGCTATTATATATGTGTTTATGAGAATATAAGGGATGTACAATTCTATGATTATGCTTATAGTACTCTGTATTTATCTAGTAGGAGAGAAGCATTAGATTGTGCTATAGAATATGTAATAGATAATATATTAATGAAATAGTAGAGGTAGAAGAAAAAAAAGAAAAATGAATAATATTAAAATCGGAGATTTGATTTATATTAGGCCTTTCTGTAATAAAGTAGAAGAAACAGAAAATTCAACTAAAATCAGTTGGGTATAAATGGATAATGTAAAAGTTTGTGCAAGTTTTATACTTCCAGGAAGTAAAATACCTGCCGAGTACTCATACTCAAAAAATGGGAAAAAGAAAAAGAAAGAAGCAGAAGAAGAAAAAACTCTGCTTTATAAACAAGAAAACATTAAAATTAATAAACAAAATGTTGTAATTAATTTAAGGGTTCCAAAACCTGCTCGTCAGAATCTTCATCTTACTTTAGAGGCATATAAATATATGATTGCCCCAGAGAATCCTGCTGGAGGATTGAATACTTATGAATGGAAAAGACTTACTAAAAATAAAAGAGTGCAATATCATTTGTTGGATATAGCAAAGAATTTTCAAGGTACTCTTGAGAGTTTTAATATAATGGAAGATTAATATGGTTATAGATATAATAACTACTATATTCATTATTATTGCCGCAATGGTTTTTTTGAGCCTTACCATTAGTAGTATTAGGCATGAATATGATCCAAAGTTGGACGAGATTTATGATGAAAAAGGTCAAAAACTATTGATTCTTTGGTATAATAAAGTAAAAGGCTCTAAAGTAAAAAGAGAATATAAAGTGTTAATGAAACTATGACAAGAGAAGAAATTAGGAATGATATTCTTCATTTAACAAGTAATTGTATATTAGCAGAATTACCTACATCTGTTGGTAAAACAAAAATAGCATTAGATTTTATGAATGAAAGAGCAGTTAAAGGTAATATTTTAATAGTTATTCCCAGACTGGTTTTAATTCAGAATTGGAAAGATGAATTTATTAAATGGAAATATGATTCCTATTTGTCTCAAGTCACCTTTACCACTTATATTAGTCTACCTAAATATACAGGAAAATCTTATGACTTAATAATATTTGATGAATGTCATCATTTGTCTCAAAGAGCACAAGAAGCAGTTGAAGACATTCAATCAAACTATTGTTTATTATTATCTGCTACAGTTACTAAAACTTTTAAAAAGGATATTAAATTATTGTTTCCTAATATAGAAATGTATAAAATTTCTATGAGAGAGGCAATAGAAGAGGATATATTACCTGATCCAAGAGTATTTTTAATACCTTTAACACTAAATAATACTACTGATAGTGAAATTTTAGTTATAAATCCTAAAGCAAAACTTGATGGTGGTAGGGTAATGTTTACACAAAGATTTGCCGCAAAGAAAGACAAGCAGCATAAATACATTATTAAATGTACTCAGGAACAGTATTATCAGGATTTGAGTGCTATGGTTGATTTTTATAAAAGAAATTATATGCACACTAATAATCAAGCATTGTATTTTAGGTGGCAACAAAAAGCCAAAGAAAGACTTACTTGGTTATCAAGTCTTAAAAATGATACTGCTAAAATGTTATTAAAAGTATTAAAGAATAAAAGAACTTTAACTTTTTGTAATGGTATTGCTCAAACTAAAGAATTAGGTAAATATTGTATAAATAGTGAAAATGCTGAGTCAAATAATTATTTACAAGCCTTTAACAGTAAAAAAATAAATCACATTACTGCTTGTAATATATTAAATGAGGGTTGTAATCTTACAGATTGCCAAGTTGGTATATTTGTAAGTATTAACAGTTCAGACATAATGACTAAACAGAAGAATGGTAGAATATTAAGACATAAGAATCCTGTTATATTTATATTATATTATAAAAATACCAGAGAAGAAGAAATAGTTAATTCCATGATGGAAAATTATAATCCTAAATTAGTTGCAATACTAAAACCAGAGCAACTGAATGACATCAAAACTTTTTATTGATCCTGAGGTATGTAAAAAAGAAGGTATTGAAGTGAAAGAATTGTTATACCTCCTTTCACTATATTATAATGATCCTATTTGGGAAGAGAATCTGTTTGAATCTACTCTTAGTAAATGTTTAATTACTTGTTGGCAAAATCCAGGAGAAAAACCTTATAGAATTGAACTTACTAGAGAAGGCTATCAAATGATTGAATCTGTAATTCTTAACAGTACTTATAAAGATGGTACTAAAGAAGGAGACAGGTTTGTTAATTTAGCAAAGCAATTACAAGAATTATATCCTGAAGGCAAAAAGGAAGGCACTAATTATTATTGGCGTGACAGTGTCAATGTCATTGCTAAAAAATTAAAATCTATAGTAAAAAAGTATGGAGATTGCTTTACAGATGAACAAGCTATAGAGGCTACTAAACATTATGTAGCATCTTTTAATGGAGATTATCATTTTATGCAACTACTTAAGTATTTTATCTGCAAAAATGTAGTTAGAGATGGTGAAACTGAAGAGCAATCTCAAATGCTTTCTTATATAGAAAATGCAGGACAGGAGGATAAACAACAATTATCTATTGATTGGGAAAATGAATTGAGATAATGGGATCACTATTTGATAGAACACAACAATCTCTAATTAAGAGAAAACAAAATGTTGAACAAGGTAATATCAATAGTATTCCTTCTCCCTTTTCAAGATTTAGAAATGATTTTGTAGGATTAGAACAAGGTAGATATGATATTGTTACAAGTTTCACGAAAGGAAGTAAGACTCAATTTACTTTATTCTTACTGTTCGAAGCCTTAATGTATATACTTGAAAATCCTAATACAGCAAATTTGAAAGTATTATATTTTACATTAGAGGAGACAGATGAAAGAATCCTACAAAGATTTGAATCTTATTTATTGTATAAATTAGATAGAATAAGAATCTCTCCTAAAAATCTTAGAAGTACTTACAATGATAATCCTGTTCCACAGGAAATACTTGATAAATTAGCAAGTGAGAGGTATCAGTACTATATTAAAGCATTTGAAGAGCATTTTAGTTTTTATAGTGTAGCAAATCCTACAGGTATAAAAATTATATGTGATAATTATGCTAAAGAAAATGGTACTATATATTACAAGCAATTACAAATAAAGAATGAATTTGGTCAGTTAGAAACTAAAGATGGTATATTTGACCATTACATACAAAATAATCCGCATGAGTTTAGATATGTAGTATTGGACCACTGTGGATTATTAAAACCTGAGAAAGGCGCAAGTACTAAAGAAACTATTGACCAAGTATCAAAGTATTTTGTAGATTTAAGAAATAAATATAATTTTTCTCCTATTTTAATTCAACAACAATCTACTACTAATGAATCTAATGATAGTATGAAACTTAAAAACATTAGACCAAGTGGTAGAGGGCTCAGTGATAGCAGCTACACACAAAGAGATTGTAACTTACTTTTAGGTTTATTTAGTCCCTTTAAATTCTCTATAGAAGAGTATATGGGATATAATATTAAAATACTAAAAGATCATGTTCGGTTTTTAGAGGTGTGTAACTCAAGAGATGGAGAAGTAGGGGGTATTGTAGCATTATTTTTTGATGGATGCTGTAATATGTTTTGGGAATTACCATTGCCCAATGATCCAAAAATAAATCAATGGTATGAATATGCTAAAACATTAAAAAATTAACAAATGGCAAATATTGTTATGCTTTTAGGAAAGAGTGGTACTGGTAAATCTACCAGTATTAAAACGCTTAATCCTAAAGAAACTATAGTAATAAATACTCTTAAAAAGAGACTTCCTTTTAAGGGAAGTGCAGGAATGTATAGTATTGAGAATAAGAATTTGTTTCAAAAAGATTCTTATGTAGATATTATTAGTCTGCTTAGAAATGTCAGTGATAAAGGTAAAGATATTAAAAATATTATCTTAGATGACTTCGTGTACGTGATGAGAAAAGAATACTTCGCTAGTGCTAATACTACAGGGTATAATAAATTTGTCACTATAGCGCAGCATTTTCAGCAGATAATTTCTACTTGTGAAAATCTTAGAGATGATTTAAATGTCTTTATGATTTTGCATAGTGAGGATGTACAAAGTGATAAAACTACAGTAGGATATAAAGTATCTACTATTGGTAAAATGATAGATGATTGTTATAATCCTGTAGAAGTAGTTCCCATGGTACTTTATTCTGCTGTAAAATATGATGATAAGGGTAATCCTCAATATGGTTTTTATACACATAGATGTATAGAAGGAGCGGTGGAAATTCCTGCAAAAACTCCTGATGGAATGTTTGAAGAAGATTTTATTCCAAATGATTTGGAGTATGTAATAAAGAAAATGGAAGAATATTACAATTAAACAACAATTATTATAAAACATTAAATTATGTCTAAAACATTTGATTCATTTCAAAAATCAACAATTAAAAATGCAGCAAAGGCTGTAGCACATTTTCAAGCAAAGAAAGATAAACTTGAAGAACAAATTAAACAACTTCAAGTACAACAAATAGATCTTGATACAGAAATATCAAGTTATGAAAATGCAGTAGTAACTATTACCGGGGGTTATAAACCTTTGGAGTTGTGTGAAAAAGTGTCTCGTGGTTCTCAAAATGATTGGGTATTTAAATATCCTGATACTATTCTCCCTCCTACAAGTGAGAATGAGTCTGCTGAACCTGAACCTGTAGTGGAAATTGCTGTAGACCCTCTACCTCAGGAAGAAATTGAAGATCAAGAAAAAGAAGAGGAAGAGCAGAAGCAGCCTGAGGAAGATCCTATTGATAACATTTTTGACTAATTAAATAATAACAATAATATGGCATTTGGACAAGGAAAAGTATCCAGTGAAAGTACTGGTAATGGTATTAAAAGATATGTTGGTGTTGCATCTGTAAAGGTTCTTGCAGTAAATCCTACCATGAAAGAGTGGAATGATATTACTGGTGGTAATATGCAAAAAGAGCCTGAATATGTAACAACTGATGCTGAAGGCACAAAGCAAGCACGTGTTACTTTGCTTTGTGAAGCATCTACTCCTAAAGGGGCAATAAATGCTACTCATACTACAGCAATTATTCCTGTAACATTCTGGTTTAGAAAATTGCCTATTCAAGGTTCTCAATCAGGAAAATATCAAATTATTGATAAATATGGCAGAACTGCTTGGGCAACTAA